>Ga0126381_100000570_pt1 | contig 40370 bp, 45 predicted proteins | sample PanSoiMetPlot_28_FD_96465 | JGI IMG/M metagenome (GOLD analysis project Ga0126381, IMG submission 96465) | Tropical forest soil microbial communities from Panama - MetaG Plot_28 | ecosystem: Environmental > Terrestrial > Soil > Tropical forest > Bulk soil | place: Panama | collected 2016-02-17 | reverse complement strand
CATAAGGATCAATCATCCACCACCCAGGCCGAGAAGAAGCAGGCACCCGGGAAGGAGCCTCTGCGCACTGCGGAAGCACTGCCTCCTGTCAAGAAATAATCGTCACCTGGAATCGCGCGAACGCTCTGCAGCGTTCATACGCAAATCCGCAATCTCGTTGGGGAGGGTTCCGTTCCGAACTTCCTCGAGAAAGTCGTCCCGGAATTCACGCGCTTCGCGGCGGTTTCTCGTGCCAGTATATTTTTCACGCCAAGCCCCTTGCTCATTCTTATAGGAGAATGCCAGGATGCCCCGCTCGCGCAGGTGAAGTCCATCTCTGCCTCGTGCCATAATCGCCCCCTACTTCGTGCAAATTTGCGAATTTCTTCTTGGGTGTGAGCAGGACTGATGGTGGATCCGACGAACGGAGTGTCCGAGGGGTCCTCACGAGTTCCTGCACGTTTTTGCTTGGGGCGGGATGAAACTCGTTCAGGATTGAATTCCCGCCGCGTTCTTTACTGCAAACGGGGCGGGCAAAATGGACCTTTCGGCGGCGCCAATTTTCGCTCCAGGAACCAAAGTAGTCGAGGAAAATTGTGACTCATCGGCTGTGTACGCATCGGCTGCTAACACCCAAGATGACGCTCAATGCCGCTCAGTATCCGGATCCGTTCTGGTCGAGCGATCCGCCGCATCCGGGAAGATCAAGCGATCAGTCAGGAAGAACTGCCACATGGCCAGGATAGGATGCGGGCCCATGAAGCGAGGGTTTCACGGCAAGCTGGGGTGTGGCCGGAGACAACTGCCAACCGCTTTCTCTCCGAGTGCGACTGACAGTTTGGGGCAAGGGCGCGAGCCGGCCACACAGCGCGAAGTTCTAAAACATTGCGGGAGCGTCATCAACGTCAAATTTTTGAACGGCGAAGCTCCCAATGTAGATGGTTACGACGGTTGGGTAGTCGCTGTGTACAAATTTCCGCTTGTCGAGAAGTGTAATGAACGCTACATTCGCTGGCGAGGGGGCCTCATGAATTTGCTGCTGCGCATGATCCTGTGGATTCCAGCGCTCGCATACACAGGTTTCCTGCTTTTTGGCCCAAGGAATCTCGCCTCTCCGGGCCAAGTTGCCACGATAGTTTTCTTTGGCGCTCTTTTGGGATTTCTCCTCGCGGTTATGTTCACTATGAGGCAATGCCGCCGAGAAAGAGACTTCAAAACGCGATAGGGCAAAGCTCAGTGAAGTTGACGCCGCTCTGTAACACTTCTAGGGTGTAGGCAACAATAAAATCTGTGTGGGAGCGTTCATGACATCGTCTCCAGCCCAGACGGCGAAGCAAACGACTGAAATCGAGCTTCGCGTCAAGCGCAACGAAAGAGATTCCGAGAGTAAAAGAATGGAACGGCTGTGCGCCAAGCTGAAGCAAGTTCAACAGCGGCAGATCCAATTGCAGATGCCGCTTGTTCGCGCCAGCTAGAGCCGCCCTTTAACGGTGCTGAAATTTGTCCCGTTTAGACTCAGACCAGAACGCTAAATAGAGCAGCGTGGTCCAGGCTTACCTCCGCACACCCATATCAGCTTGGTCCACGCTTTTTACCATGGATCACTCCGACATCCAACTACGGCTAGGATTTTTGCAAGTGCAGATTTCGAGGCTGCGTGCAGCAAATGAGGCCTACCTCAAGAAGCGTTTTCATGAACCGGTGGATGTGATTGCGCACAGGCGAAGGGAGGAACGGCTTCATGACATCCTTGGGGAGCTCAAGGAAATAAGCAACAGGATCAAGGCTGCTTAGCGATCAAGACTCTACGAAGTGCGTCATATAGATCGTCTGGCATCGTATGGAGAAGCTCCTCATGCGCGAGTAGAAGAATCTTGATTTGAGTGAGAACAAATTGGCGTTCTTTCCCCTCAGAATAGCGCTCGGCGTACCCGCATAGCGACTTCAATTCGTCAATGCCATCGTGTGGCATGCCCTTGCCCCGGCTATCCGGCGGGTTCAATACTGGTAATCGAAGTTTCGGTTGGTGGCTCTGGCGCGGTCTCGTGTTTTTTGTCCACGCAGTCGATTATCTGATTCACAAGATCTAGCACGTGCTCTGGATCCTGGGCCTCGGACGCTTGCTCGCAAAGTTGGCGCAGTTGGTCGTCCATGCGCGGAGAATACGCTTTTGGCTTTCTTTGTCTGCCGGGAGATTCCCTATTTCTGTTGCCGAGCTTGCTACCATTTGCCGAGAAGTGTAGGGAAAGCTACATTTGCTCGTCGATTTAACTACTACTTGGGCTCTTCTTCTCCGGCACACTCGCTCCGAGTTTCAATCGCATCGTAAGGAGCCGCGTCAGTTCGATTGCAAGCAGCTTCATCTTGGCTGGGTCATTCTCGTTAGCAATCAGCTTGGGCAATTCTCGGATTCTGGCTTCTTCTTCAGGAGTCATGGCGCAAACATTATGTTACGGGGAGGGAAAATCGGAGATCCAGGAGGAAATTGGGAAGGGTGTGCTTCTGGATCTCCAAGCTTATCCGAAGGCACCATTATCTCACGCGTGCGGTTGAGCACCACGCTTAAGCTGTTCGAGCTTTTCAGCGGGAAGCACGAACTCGACTAGGCCGCAACGCACGCAAACAATCAGTTCCGGAAATACGATCAACGCAGGTTTATCAAGACTCTCCCAGTCTGGAATGCGAATAGCGACTTCTCCATCGAAGTCTTTCACGTGTTTCGAGCCACATCGCTTACAAGTCATCGGAAGTGCGCAGAATCGATCCTAACCTGTTGGTCGGCGAAGCTTCATTGCGCGAGAGCAATGTTTTCATGGGTTACGCCATGAGAAAAAAGACGGCCAGAATCAATCGGGGTGAGAGATCCTGACCGCTGTTCCAGGTTCTTCGTCGTAGTAGTTCAGATCGATTCTTAATCACGCAGGCGAGCAGGTCAGTGAGTAGCGTCACGCATCGATGTGTTGGCGCATTGTGATTTCATGCCCCGGAGCAACGTTCACATGGAAATGCGTGACAGAGTGTCCGGCAATCTGAGGGGTATGTCGTGGAGTGGGGCCTTTACGAGACTTAGGCCCCGCTTTTTGCGGGTAGAGTATGATTGCCGGGCATGGCGAAGCCCTTCGTTCAGCCTCCTCCTCGTCGCAAACGCGGGAATCCAGAGTGGGGAAAGCCTTCCGTCCCCAGCGCTCCCACGGCCACTGAATTTGAAGTGCAGGCTCGAAAGTTGGGACTCACGAAACAGACGTATGCCGCTTCAGCCGAGCTGCGAAAGTGGTGTGAGCACAACAGGAATCGGTGCTACATTCCCGAATGGCTTCTTGCTGAGTGGGGAATCGTTGTTAATCCGATGTCATCATGAGGCGAGACGAGACGGCCGTAATAATAATAATCAGCATCGCCCTAATCATTCTCGCCCTATGGGTGTTTTACGCTGATATCTTCGCCCATCTGGAATCGCTGTCGCAGGCTGAATGGTGCTGAAATCAAGCCTGCCCGCTGAGCCCTAGCTTGCCGGCTTATCGTTCTTGCGGGCTGCGCAACGAGGTGATTTTTGGCTACCGTATTCGCGTTTGCGGCGCGGACGCTTCTTTAACGGCCTATCGAGGATGTGAGTCCTAATGGCCGTCAGTCGCCCTTCGATTAGCCGAGTTTTAATTATCTTGCTCGTAGCCCTCTCCTCCGTAGCCTCATTGGGGTCTGCTCCCATGTAGACATAAATATCGGGTGCGCAACCATGACGTATTTAATCTCTCTGTTGGGATACTCGCGTGTAAGACTGACCATATCGTCACCGTCGAACATCTCGTGCTCTTTGATGACTCTGATCTTGGTACTCTCTTGTTCGTTAACGATTAGCTTCACAACGCTCCCCTTTTACCAAGCTCAGCACTGTTGATGGCTAAACTGAGGGGCAGTGTCGCACGTCTCACTGAGGCTTCATATGGGCCTTTCAGTCACGCAGTTGCGATTACTAAATGGTTAGACTTGTTAACATGCGTTGTACCTGTATAAGTACCAATACTGTATTAGTACTAACATACTTTAGCCTTCTTACGATACGATGACGGGTTACTTCTCTTAGGCGCCTCTATCTTCGTTACTAATCCATGGATGCAAAAGAACCAACTCTCCGTGTTTATCAGAGCTCCAGAGCTCATCTCCGAAATGCGTCTTCCCTTCAAATAGAAATACGCGCGTAAGCTTCGGCGTCTCAAATGGAATTTCGATAAGAGCTACTCCTAGAACCAGCAACTGTTGCGAGTCAGCGCTCCCTTAGGGAAGACGTAGACGCTAAAAGTTGGCTGGCTATTGGTGGGATAGAAAAATAGAACGTTCATTTCGGGAGTGGGCATTGGGGATCCTCAGAGGGTGTGTGTTATGATTCGGGGTTTCGAGGGGGAATTATGTCGATTATTGATGCATTGAATGCTCTAAAAGCAGAGCAGCAACAACTAGAAAGCAGGATTAAGCAATTGAACGCTGCTATAGCTAGCCTCGGAGGCGTTAGCAAGCGCTCAGGCCGAGGAAACCGCAAGAGTAATATGTCAGCAGCCGGCCGTGCGCGGATAGCGGCGGCTCAGCGTGCGAGGTGGGCGAAAGTTAAAGCAGCGAAGAAGAAGTAGCAGAGGACAGCATATCAACGGGAAGGCGCGATCTCCCCGTTCGCAGATTTCCTTGATATTGAAGTTTGGGGTAGCCAAAATCTGGTGGCCTGCGCGACTGTAAGAAGTACTAACTATTCTTTTGAACGTTGCTTACATTGCCGACTCGTGCATAGTATCTGCCGAAGAACATCATTGGACAACAAATCTTCCCCTCCGAAAGACCCGGCCCAATTCTAGCGGCTAAAGGGGGCGTTTACGACTGCTCCTGACAGGTATCTCGTGAACGTCACAACGTGGTTGCACTGAAGTTATCGCAACATAACAAGTGTCGCTAACCGTCGGCCAAAAGTGGAATTCTACCGCTTAAGGAGGACCAAGCTATGCGTGGCAGCAAAGCCTTGAACTACGAAAGTAGGGTCGAACAAGAACCCATCGATAGCGGACGAAGAACGTTTACCGGAGCAGCACTAGCAGCTTTTGTAGCATCACCCCTATTGGCAAGTGCGGAGGACTCTGAGGCACCAAACAATCCTTTCATCCTCCTGTTGAAGGGAATTTACCGGCCAGTCCCAGCCGGTGGAGGTCCAGAATCAAATCTCGGTCTAACTGCTGTGAACCTGAGCGACGGTTCCTATTCAAAAACGCGAATCTATCCCGTTTTCGGGATTGATGGCGTAAACGACCAACGGAAGAAGAAGGCGATCGGTACTTTCTATGGGCAGTTTGCTGGTAATCTGTGTGCCTACGACCTGCCGGGAGGAGCAATTGCAATGAGTTTCAATAGTGTTCCTCCAGGCGCACCACCGGGGTTTAATGGTTTCGTGCCCTTCCCAGACGGGAGCGGAGGATTTTTCCTTGAAGGAACGTTCGAACTCGTCATCCTGGAAGCTACTGGCGTTTATCAAGCTTTTCAAGGTGGTCACAACCACATGGTCGATAGACTTCATCAACTGGCCAGCGGTCAATTCGATGAATTCTGCTTCTGCAACATTAGCCAATACGACTTCCCGTAGCTTGCGGCGCAACAGCCTAACCGAGAGAGCGCCTTTGGCCCATTCAAACAGACGTGAAGCCTTATTAACGCGTGTGGATAATCCGCGACACTAGAAAGAGCCTTTTCGAAAGTATGCCAACGAAGGTAGCGTCTTCGCTAGTCCGCAGGGATATTCCGTCCGCACACAGCAGCGCGAGGATTAGAAGGTGTTCGAGTGAAGTCGTACCCAGAATTGCTAGTCTCTGGGAGTTTTGCGAGTTGCGTCAAAAAAACCGAGACGACATAATCAGAAAATCTCCAAATCGAGAAGACGAGTGTAATGCAACTCAAGGCCTAGCCCTTCTCCTGGGGTTGGGCCCTTTGTTGAGTAGGCCGGGGAGTGCAGGCGCAGAAGCAACCACCCGGCCCACAGCCCATCCTGTCGCGCCTGTCCGAGAGACTCGGGACAACAGCGCACTGGCAATTTTACTCCCGTGCGATGTGAGTATTATGTTTCCTTCGAGTAAGCCCGATTTGTGGAGACTCAGAAACCCCTTCCTCAAGCACTGGATCTCCCACTTTTTTCTGCCATCCCAATTTCGTAAGAGTCTGTGAAGTCGCTTTACCTCGCGCACATTGTGCGTAGACTTGCGCGTAAGTGTGGCCGGATCCCCGCCCCACCAACTTGCCAGCCGTGACGGAGAGAGACGGTTGACGAGTCCAGTCGTCCCCGGCCACACCCCAGTTCGGTATGAACCGTAGAGACATGCACGACCAACAACGTTAATTTGCTTTGAGCACGCCAGTGCACCGAGGGGGATTTACTGTGCGCTGAGTTCTTATTGTTGATGAGTTTAAGCCGTGGCGAGACACAGCTCGTTACATTATCGAAGGCCAACCCGAATTGCAGGTCATCGCTGAAGCGAGCGATGGAGAAGCAGTCAGGTTAGCTGCTGCGCTTAAGCCTGATTGGGTTGTTCTGGATATTGGGCTACCGAAAATCAATGGTCTGCAAGCAGCGGCTCGGATTTTTTTAAAGTATCCCCAGCCTCAAGAGTACTCTTCTTATCAATGCAAAATGATCCAGCCGCTATCGAGGCCACGCTCAATGTGGGTGCGTCGGCATATGTACACAAATTAAATGCAGGAAGCCTGCTGGCGGGTGCGATTACGACGGCTCTAGATGAAGTCGTGGACTCGGTTCACTGATACCACCCGAGGCCGTCACGCGGCGTGAGTATTGACCTTCGACTGGCGCCACCATTGAGCTCAGCCACCTGCGGTGCGGGCAACTCAAACTCTACGAAGCTGCGGTCTAGACAAACCACTACCTCCGGAAACGCCCAGACGTGGGGCTTATTCAAACCCTCCAAGCCGGGAAAGTGGATGGCCATCTCTGCGTTGAAGTTTTTTCAGATCTTCCGACGAGCAGCGCCTGCAATTCATAAAGGGATCCTTAAGCTCTGGCAGTCGGTACGCTGCAAAAGGAATTGGTCTACGGGGAATGCTGGAGTCAGTTCAGAAAATAGTCCCCTCAACGACTACGTGCACCATAGTTGTTGCAAAATCTTTCATTACATTTCTCGTCCTGCTACTTGATTAGGCTGGTGCCTATCGATGAATTCGGTCTCCGAGGGGCTCAGGTTGCTGCTATCCGGTTGCGTCGGCCTTGACTGCTGATAGTGCTGCACATCCCTCGCTTATGGAATTTCATGTTTTTCGACAAGCATCACATCAGTGTGGGACTCATCGGGATCGTAGTCACATTGGCGTGAGTTGTGCCGCAATGATCTGCCAGCCGCGGAGCTTTTTCTGACAAAGGAGGGTGACGTGGATTTGTTTTGTTTGGGGCGGTCCTACGCTATTGATAACACCCATCAGCACACCTGTGTCGCCAGAGACTCGTACAGTGGTTTCGCCTGTAGTTGCCCCGGAGAAACCACCCGGCCCGGTTCCTTCTGGGATGATGTCTTCCTTGTTTAGCAAGCTACCACTAGGACTGCTGCCGATAAAATCGTCCGCAATGATCTGGCGTAGGCGAGCGGCGTCTCCATGGCGTGTAGGTTTTCCTTAGCTTGCCCCAATTTGTTCTTCCAAATAACTCACGATGGCGCCGCTGATGGCGGCCAGCACCTCACCACCGTCCGCCTCCGCCGAATCCGAGCGGGCATTCCCTATAAAAAAGCGCTCGCGCAACGCAGCGTAAACACGCGTCGCCAGAACTACAGAGTTGACGTCAGTCTCCATTCTTCGCCTCGCATACTAAAATAATCTGTTACTCACGGGTTGCCGGGCCGTATACCTGCGGGGCAGACCTGCGCAGATTCTTAATGGTAAATCGCCATCTCTAACAATGTCGGGCGCGTCAAGCACGCTTTGAGCACACGACCCCATGCACTCAGACAGAGCGGCCATTTCGCTCTCGTAGATAGGTTGAGCATTCGACTTGGGCTCGCTCTAATCGTCAAGGGCGGCAAGCCGGCCGTTGAGACCAAGGCGCCGACGGTCGAGCACACGATCTCCGCATTCACGGCCGACAAGCGCGGGGCCAACCCGGCCAAGAGTACGTTGTCGAAATACCAGCTCACGATCTCGCGTCTGGAGGAATTCTACGATCGAGAGAGCCTGCACTTCTTAAGGCAGCTATTAAATAATGACGCAGGAGTGGGACTCCAAAGGGGTGATCTGTTAAATGGTGGATCCCTTCTGGCCGAACTTGTCGATGCCCAGCCTCCGGATCTTTGATTCCAGCGTCTGGCGTGGTATCCCGAGTTTCGCGGCCGCGCCGGAAGGTCCGGAAATGCGCCCATGGGTCTCGGCAAGCGCAGCCTCGATCATTTCCACTTCACTATCTTCCAATGCTGAAAGGCCTTCGGTTTTGGGTGATTTCGCAGATTCGCTTTTTAGCCAGCTATCATCCACGACAAACGTGTCGGTTTCACTGAGGATGACTGCACGTTCCACGACGTTCTGCAATTCGCGAATGTTTCCCGGCCAATGGTAGCCTCGAAGCTGCTCTAGCGTTCGCCTGCGGATATGACGGATACGCTTGCCGGACTCCGCGGAGTGGCGCGCAACGAAGTACTCTACGAGCAACGGAATATCTTCGGCTCGCTCGCGCAACGACGGAACCGCGATCGGAAAAACGTTCAGCCTGTAGAAAAGGTCCTTGCGGAAGGTTCCGGCTGCCACCGCAGCCCGCAGGTTACGATTGGTCGCAGCTATCACACGGACATCGATTGAAATCGGATGATTGCTTCCAACCCGCTCAAATTCTTTTTCCTGTAGCACGCGCAGGAGCGCGATCTGTGTCTCCATAGGGAGTTCGCCAACTTCATCCAGGAACAGAGTACCGCCGTTGGCAGCTTCAAACCGCCCCACCCGCCGCTGCAATGCGCCCGTGAAGGCTCCCTTTTCGTGTCCGAAGAGCTCGGACGCAATCAGCGATTGCGGGATCGCCGCGCAATTGACTTTCACGAAGGCGCGGTTGGCGCGTTTCGATCGGCGATGCAATGCCCGTGCAACCAATTCTTTACCTGTTCCGGTATCGCCCAGAATGAGGACCGTCGAATCTAACGGAGCCACTTTCTCCACCTGCTTTAGCAATTGGCGAATGGGTTGGGAAGAACCGACGATTTCTTCAAACATCGAAGACCGATCGATCTCCTCTCGCAAAACAAGGTTCTCATTCCGGAGCCGCTCTTCTGTCTTCTTCTGATCGTCGACCTCATTTCCCGTGATGAGCCAAGGGATCATCTTTCTGAATTCGTCTCGTACGGGGCTGTACTCGTCTATCGGCCACTGCGCGTTCGGAACGTTGTATACAAAACTGTTACTCGCCATGATTGCCATCTCCTCACCCGGTGCATCAATCGTTCGCAGGAGAATATGAAACAGGTCGCGTCTAGGTACAACCGTATATAGTTTGCTTGTGATCCCCGTATATGGTGCCGATTAACCCCAATACTTTACGGGTGGAAGCGGGCCACTACTTTTGGGGGGTAAAGGAACAGGACTGAGTTAGGGAGTGTTGATGTGTTTCCTACCGAAGAGACGCGCATCGATGGACCATGCTCCCGGCCCGATCATTGCCAGAGTTGCTCCAAGCATAGCCAACGTGACTGAGATGAGGGGACTGGTGGTGTGTGTGAAAAAGCTCCATGTCTCAACAACCGCCACCAGGGTTCCCGCAATCGGTGTCCACAGACCGAGCAGGACCAGCATTCCCGCGAGGGCTCCAACTATTGCGGGCGCAACCTCGGCGGCTTGCGATGTCCTAGCTAAGATGATGACCGCGCAATAAAAAAGGAGTACGCCTGCGGTCATCCGTTGAATCAAGAGACCTACGCCAGGCCAACCACCAGCAAATGTCCAAAATAGGCGCTGCAACAAACCCTCCGCAATCAGAGCATAAACAGACCGAAAGATGAACGGGAGGGTTAAAAGTTGGGAGTAGCTACCCTACTTTCGGAGGGCTGTCCAAATCGATAATCCCACGCCTGAGCCCGATCGTGACCGCGTGAGCCCGGTCATTCGCGCCAAGCTTGGAAAGGATATTGGTTACGTGGCCCTTGACAGTCGCTTCGCTGAGGGAAAGCTGATCAGCAATCAATTTGTTCGAATTACCAGCGGCGATCAATCGCAGAACATCGATCTCACGTTGGGTGAGATTGTCATCCGCGACGTGTTCGGCCAGCTCGGCCGCGATCTCGCTCGGTATTCGTTTTTGCCCCGCGTTCACGGCGCGGATGGTATCCATGAGTTCCCGGTGCACATGTCCTTTTAATATGTAGCCGCGCGCGCCGGCCTGAAGCGCGCGCACAACCTGGACATCACCAGCATATGTGGTAAGCACGATAATCCGGGCGTTTGGAGTCTCGCTTCGGATGGCGTTTATGGCTTCGATACCATTCAACCCGGGCATTTGAAGATCCATCAAGGTTACATCCGGCCGGTGAATGCGGAATTTCTCGATCGCCTCTTGGCCGTTCGACGCTTCTGCCACTAATTTCATGTCGGGTTCGGCGTTCACAAGTGCGGCAATCCCTTCGCGCAACAATGCATGATCGTCTACCGTCAGGATTCGAATGAGTCGCGGCTCAGGGCTCATGAAACTTTCTCCCCGCGAAATAGTCTGAATATCGATTTGTCAGTGGACTTTTTGTAGGCCAAATTGCCTGGAACAGTCAATTGGACTTCAGTACCAGCACGGTTTTCCGTCCAGAAATCCAGATGCGCCTGTATTTGTTTGGCTCGCTCGCGGATACCGGGTAATCCCCAATGCCCGGGACGTCCTCCTTCTTTTACCACCGTCGGTTCAAGGCCTTTTCCGTCATCGCGGACGAGCAAGATAAGTGCGTGATTATCGTAGCGAATCTCTGCCTCGATGTGTTGCGCGTGTGCATGCTGGAATGCATTTCGCAGCAACTCACGGCCAATGCGGTAAACCTCCTCTCGAATGCCCGGAAACAGATCTTGCCGCTCGCCCCCGACGATCATTTGAAAGGTTGGACGATTCGAGTTGTCGTAACCGGCCTTCTCCAACTCTTGACCCGTTGCGTTCAGCAGTTCTCCAAGATCTGCCGTAGTAGCTCCTTCGACCCTCAGGTCCTTGATCGCGTCTCGGCTTTCGGCGATTGCCTGCTCGGTTCTCTGGATCGCGCTGTCCAGCGCCTCAAGCGCGTCTTCAGGGCGACGCGCAAAGAGATTTCGGGCAGCCTGGAACCGAAACATGAGACCATGCAAGGTTTGGAGCAATGTATCGTGCAAATCGCGAGCGATGCGTGTGCGCTCGTTCAGGCGCGCTTGCAGTCCAATCGCGAATTGCTGCCGCAACTGTCTAATACGCAGTTGATAGGCGGTCACCAGCAAAAACAGAAAGAGCGCTACACAACACGCTCGGAACCATGTGGTTTGGTAGTAGGCCGGAAGGATAGTGAAGTCCAGAGAGGCCCCGGATTCGTTCCAAATGCCATCGTTATTGCATGCAATAACGTGGAAACGATAGGTGCCCGGACCCAAATCGTTATAAAACGCCTGACGCCTTGTCCCTGGCTCCTGCCATCCCACATCATGACCGTCCAGCCTGTACCGAAAGAGAACTTTTTGTGGCGCCAGGTAGCTGAGAGCCGTGTAATCGATCTCGAGCTCACGAGTGCGGGCTGGCAGCCTTAAACCTGCGTGGGGTGTGTAGCTCGAACGATCCGCCAAGACCGCCTCGACCTGCACCGGCGGTGGAACTGGATTAGCGCGCAGATGATCGGGATCCACCATTTGCAGAATTCGGCCATTTACGAACCACAGTCGTCCGTCCGACGACTTGGTCGCTTGCGGCTTTAAGGGAGTGAGGCCGGCTTGCACTCCATCGAAAGCGTCGAAGATCTTAAAAGTCACATGGCTATCGGGATGGTTCCACCAGGTTTCGAGTTGTGATCTGTTGATCTCGATGAGCCCGCATTTCGAATCAAGCCAAAGTGAGCGCTGATTATCCTGAACCAACGCGAACAATCCATCGCAAGGAAGGCCGTTTCGTGTTGTCAGATCTTTTCGCTCGCCGTCTTTCCAGCGAAATGCTTCATCCAGTGTTGTTCCCCAAACCGATCCGTCGGCGTCGACCAGAAGATCGCGGATTTGGCGAGTATTCCTTGACTCGTTCGAAGGATATGCTTGGGCTTTTCCATCCTCGTATTGAACCAGGTCCCCATCAACCAGCCCGAGGAATATACCGCCCTTCGGATTCGAGGCCAGCGTATATGCGGTGGCGATCTGCGGAGATGTTGACTCCTCTTGCAGTCTTGAATCGTGAATACGGTCGAGATTGCGTCCAGCACGAACCCAGATATTGTGATGAGTGTCTTCCGTGATTGCGAAAACTATTCCAAGAGCACTGCCATCGGAATGGCGAATGGAGTGAAACGTATTTTTTTCATAGACCCACAATCCATCGTCAATTCCAACCCATAGTTTTCCCGCGTGATCTTCGAAAAAGGTCGTGACATACAGACCCGTCAGGCCGTTTCCACTCCGAATCGCTGACAGCTTCCCGTTTCGCCAGAAGTCCAACGCATGATAGTTACCGATCCATACTGTACCGTCTCGCGTTCCCAGGACTGTGCCCGCGCCTGCCGCCGATAGCCCTTCGCGCATCGAATAGCTGAGCACTTTTACACCGCGAAAATTATCGATCCCTGCGGAAGTCAAGACCCATATTGTGCCTTCACTATCCTGGAAGAATCCTCCGACGGCGTCGCTCGAGAGACCATCGCTGTGTCGGTAGTTATCAGCAGAGTTCCCCACAATGCGAAAAACTCCATGATTTGCCGTCCCAATCCAAAGCACACTGTCGCGGTCGACAAAAAGAGCTGTAACATCCGAGTTGTTGAGGACTATGTCAGGAAAGACTCGCGACTTCCATCTCTGTTGTTCAAAATGGTCGAGATGCAGGAAAGACCCCGACGAATCGCGGACAGCCCATACCGTACCATCCCGGCTCGCGGCGATGCCCCTCAGCGAGGCGAATGTCTCCGGACGATGAACTCCACTCGTAAGGCAACTGTCCCCTGCAGACTGTGGTTTCCAGCGACAAAGTTCATCGTACCCGCCAACCCATAGTTCCCCAGAGTTCCCCGTGATCAACTTCAGCGCGATGGGAAATGGGATTCCATCTGCTTGTCCATAACATTGCATTTGTTCGTTGCTGATTCGGCAGAGGGGGCCCATCCCATCGGTGATCTGGGTGCGGACAAACCAAACCGTGCCATCAACGTCCTCGGCGAGGGCCTCGATTCGTCCGCTTAATTGGGGATAGTTCGTCAGCTTTCCGCCCAGCCAGTGGGAGATGCTGTACCCTGTCCCGATCCATAAGCTGCCATCTCGAGCTGCCAGTAGAGAAGACACTCTCGGATCCAGCAGTCTTTCGCCCGGAGGAGGACTCCACGGAACAAATCGCACACCATCAAAGCGTACGAGGCCGAGGTCAGTCCCTATCCAGAGATATCCATCTTTGGTTTGCGTGATTACACTCGGGGCGCCCCTGAATGCACCATCCTGCACGCGCCAACTACTGTGAGCGTATTGCGATACGTGAATTGTCGGATCGAGTGCGAAGGCACAAGGACAATGAGCCAGCGGCATCACAGCCAGCAATGTCGCCAGGACCAGAAGGTGTAAACTCCGCCTGCGTGCAATCCCCACGGTGGCCCACATGTTATCGCATTTCTGATTGCACTTAGCCGATCTGAAGGAGTCGTCCAGTACAATAGCGCTTACATCAATGACTTCCCGACAAGCAGCCCGCAGGCAAGTTGCTCCGAAGAAACCAGCGAGTCTGATCCGAACTCGAGACACGCGGCAAACGGTGCAACTTCCCGGATCATTGGTGGCGTCAGTTATGAGCGAGACAGCCAACGTCTATGCCAATTGCACCTAAACATTTTTGTGGCACAGCCCATTCATAACGACCTGCCTCCGTACACGTCAAAGCCCCGTAATTAGGTCGACTCCGGAAGACCTGCTGCCTTACACCAGGTGAATTGCGTGACGCGCCGGATCGAGACTGCTGGCCATCTTCACCAGCTCCGCGTGTTCCAAAACCAATTTGGCTGAGGCAAGCACAAGGAATATCCACAGGACGTCAGCTACAAGTAGGTGCAAGATCTGCAGCCACAGAGGGGCGAGCAGGACGACATTCAGAAAGCCAATCCCAAACTCTGTAAACAGAAGGATGAGAAGGGCCTTCGAGGTGCGCGACTGGTGCATTCGCGCCGACGAGTTCATCAGTACTATCCAGACGACGTAAGCCCCGACGATAACGGCGAGGATCGGATGCAGCGGGCGTAAGCGCAACAGAGCAGGCGTATTGGAAGCGAAGTCCTGCAATACCGATGCGCGGAGGGATGTTGCGGGGAAAAGGGCATCGCCAAGGGCGGCCATCGTACCAGTCATGCCGATTCCCATTACCGCGGCCAAACCAACGACAACGGCACTCACCCTTGTGCGGTTTTGGATCAATTTGAAATTTGTGCTGCCACTGTGAAGCCAAGCTGCTGTCAATGCAAGCATCGCGAGCAACAGAAGCGTATTTCCAAAATGCAAACAAAGAAAGACGGCGCGCCCGGCAGATTGGTCTCGGGCTACATGACCTAACAAAACAAGAGCAGCTCCTAATAGAGCTTCATTTGCAAGGAAGGCGGCAGCCAATATCGCGGAGTAACGCGCCCAATTCCTTTTTGAGGTTGTGCGCCAGCACCAGAGCACCAGGATAGAGACCATGAGCAGAGCAACACCGCTCGTCATCCGGTGTGTGAATTCGATAATTGTTTGTACGTTGCCACTTGTCCGCAGAACATCGGCGCAGCCTGGCCATCTGTTGCCGCAGCCTGCTCCTGATCCTGTAGCTCGTACAAAAGCGCCCCAAAGCACCACCGCCACGTTGAAATACAATGTCGCCCAAGCAAAATGAGCCACAGTAGGGGTCTTTCCAGCGGAGAATCGCACAGAAAAATCGGCCTTGCGACTAGCACGAACGCCGGATCGAAGCTGAAGGTTGGCGAAGTCCATAAGATGCCTGAGGGTATGGAAACGGCAAACCCGGACGAAGGTAGCGCCGATCAGTTTCCCTTTGATTCTGCGGCGGCGGGTGGCGGCGTCAACAGTCTTTCGATCGCACGCTCCATCGTCCGGTTCATCTCAGAGACGACGGCAGGTACGTCGCGCTGGCCGACTGTTCCTATTTCATCGACGGCATTCGTCCAGACTGCCGCGCCTGTCGTAAGGTTCGTCATCTGAGCGGCGATTGCTACCTCAACTTTGATTCCTCCCTCGTAGTCAACTTCCTCAAGTTTCTCAATACGTCCACTGAGGATGTAATCGACGTCAGATTGGCCATCGTATAGTTTTACCTGCGTAAAGCTTCCGCTTGCGCGCAACCGGTCGGCCACGGCATTGGTTACGAACTCCCGCGGGTCCACCGCCCATCGGTGGTAGTTGTAGAAACCGACTTGTTCCGGGGACGTCTTGTAGACGATGGCACCTTGATGAAGGTAATTGGGCGATCGGAATTCGCGCACCGCCAAGGATGTGCGAACACCTTCCTTCGCCGGTGGATCCGGCGGCGGGGCTACGTGGAGAGTGTAATAGTTCGGGTATTTCACTGCGCCCCCGCAGCCGGCCAAAGCAATTAGGGCCATCAGCGGGACGGAAATTGCGATTAGTTTCTTCTTCATATCCTGCTCACTTTTGTTGTGGGACTTCGTGCTCTTTCGGCTGCTTAATCCGAATCAAGCTCCAAGGGCGCTGTTTCAACGAGTCGGTTAGTTGGTCGAGGTTGTCCGTAGCGGTGCGCAGGTTCTCAACAGTGTCATCAATCTTGTAGTCATTCGCCCTGACCATCACCTGCATGTCCGCCAGCAATGCCTTGGCTTGCTGCAAAGTGGTTTGCAGCTCAGTCAGGTCTTTGCGAAGCGGCTCCCGCGCATCTGTGACCGTGCCATTCACGTTCTGGATGGTTGCATCTGCATGCTGGGTTAGCGTGTTGAGTTGGTCCGTGAGACGATCGATCTTGGGTTGTTCAGTCGCCAGTAATGTATTGACGTGATCCAGGACGGATTGAACCTTCCGTTGAGTCGGCGGGCCAGTTACATTGTTCAGATTCGCCAGCAACTTTCGGGCATCGCCGGATATACCCTCTAATTCTCCACGGGCCTGGGTGATCAAACCGTTTGCGTTGTCGGCGACTCCGGCCATTTTGCCGGCTATCTCGTCGAGGCTGGCGGCTTCTTGTGACTGGATAGACGATCCCGGAGGAAGGCGTTTCGCATCATTGCTGCCGGTAGTGATGGATAGCGAGGCGCCGCTCATGACACTGGTCATGCCCAGTTTGGCCACCGATCCCTGATTCAACGGCGTACCCCGTTTCACGTTTAACAGAATTTCGATCTTGGTGGGGTCTGACGTCCACGGCCGAACGGACGTTACTTTGCCTACATTGATCCCACCAAAGAGCACCGATGCGCCCGGTTCAAGCCCGCCGGCATAGCGCAGATATGTCTGATAGGGAACGGCGTCGCTACTGAACTGGGCGCTTACGAGATAGATAACCGTGAACGCCAAAATCGCAAAGCATCCAATGACGAACGCTCCGACTTTTGCTTCCGTTGTCACTGATACGTCTCCTGACTGTGCAAGTATTTTTCAAAGTGAGCAGCCACGGCGGCTGCATTCGCCAAGTCTTCGGGAACACGATCAAGGAAATGCCGGACCCGGGGATCCTGGCTCGCCTTAATCTCGTCTTTAGTTCCAACCGATGTGAAGATTCCTTTGTGCAGCATCGCAATGCGGTCCGCGATCTGGAACGCACTCTGCATTTCATGGGTCACGACGATCACCGTCATGTGGAAGGCCTGCTTCAGGAGGAGAATGAGTTCGTCAAGCTCCGCCGCGACAATCGGGTCTAACCCGGCAGAAGGCTCATCGAGCACCAGAATCTCAGGATCTAGCGCAAGAGCGCGAGCCACGGCGCCGCGCTTTTTCATACCGCCGGATAGTTCCTGCGGAAGTAACTTGCCGAAGTCCGCAAGACCGACCACCGCCAATTTCATCCACACCATGAGGTCGATGATGGACGGCGCAAGCCTAGTGTGTTCCCGTAACGGAAGAGCGACGTTGTCCTCGACCGAGAGAGAGTTGAACAAGGCCGCGCTTTGGAATGCCACACCGATGGAATGCCGAATCTTTTTCAGCTCGGCAGACGAGCAGCGGGAGATATCACATCCTTTGACGATCACACTGCCGGATTTCGGCCGTTCGAGCCCGATGATCTGGCGCAACAGCGTGCTCTTACCGGAGCCACTGCCACCCAGCAGGACCATCGTCTCGCCTGGTTCGATGTCGAGATTGAGTCCGTCCAATACCCGCCTACCGTCGTATTCAACCACCAACTCGCGAATGGAAATAATCGGCATCACGGTCTCACTGTGAAATAGAAGATCGCGGTGAAGACCGCGTCGGCAACGATGACGAGGAAAGTTGACTTCACCACCGCGGTGGTGGTCGAGCGCCCAACCGAATCCGGCCCTCCATGCACGCGAAAACCTTCCAGGCAGCCGACATGAGCGATGATCGTGGCAAAAGCCAAGCTCTTGATGAGGCCAGTGATCACGTCGCGCAGAGCGATGGATTCCAGAACGTACCGGAAATACAAGAACGGGGCAAGACGCGTGCTGAAGAACATGAACAGCCCGCCCGCGACAATGCCGAAAGAAGTGGAAATGATAGTCAGACACGGAACGCTGATCAACGCGGCCAAGTACTTTGGCGCGAGCACGAACTCGATTGGTTCCAGAGCCATCACTCGCAGCGAGTCAAGTTCCTCGGTCACTTTCATGGTCCCGATCTCGGCTGCGAAAGCCGAACCCGAACGCCCACTCACGGCAATCGCTGTCAGCAAGGGGCCGAGCTCGCGTGTAAAACCAACTGCGACCAAATCGATGACATAGTGCAGGGCTCCAAATCGCCGCAATTCTGAGGCTCCCTGCATAGCAAGAATGAATCCGGTGCAGATTGCCATCAGGGACACCATCGGCATTGCGTCATACCCAATCTGAAGCATCTGCCGCACAGTTGCTTGCCATCGGTAGCGGTTCCCGACGAGTGGCAATGCACTCTTCATAGCGCGTAGCGTAGACCACAACTGAATGTTCAAGCTCCCGACATAATCAAGTTCGGTGAGCGTTCTTCTTCCAACATCTTCGAGAACATTCGCCATCAAGACACCTGTGATACGGATGAATCACTTCCGCAGCCGCTCTTTTCGAACAGAGTCAATATGCCAGTAGCCCGAAATAAATGAAGAAGACGATCTTGCAGATTCTGCAAGCACAATTTCGTCTGCTGCGAGCGAGCTATCTTCAGTGCTTCGATCAGCGTCGCAATGCCGGAGCTATCCAGGTAAGTGACTTCAATGAAGTCGACGTTGACAGCTGCCGATGACTGCACTCGCAGCATAGAGAGAAGCCGATCGCGAAGGGCGGGCGAAGAATGGATGTCGAGGCGACCACGCAACCGCACAGTACTGCTTTTATCACTATGGTGCACTGCGATCTCCAGACCGTCGCTTGAACTGACTATGCCCTCTGTCATGTTTATCTCCTCTGTGCATCACTCTTAACAGTGCAGGCGCACTGAATCGGCGCACGATGTAGCTCTGGAATACGTAGTAGTTTAGGTTCATGACTCTCGACCTTGCCGTTCCCGGCCTCGATAGCTTTTACGGAATTTTCAAACGCCCGTACTAAAACACTCTTACCAATAGTCCTCAACACGAAGCCGAGGACCCAACCCTTGAGGTTCTTGCCATCACGTACGACGACGAGGTCAATATCGGTCGTGCCATTGGGCTGACGCGTGAATGTGTAGGTGTGGCCGGACAGCACTGACCAAATGTTAGAGTCGGTTGTCGTGAGGACGACGCAGTTGGGATCAGACCAGTCGTAGTGGAGGCGTTCCCAGATGCCGCCCGAGCCTACGGTGACGTCGGCCTCCGTCTTACCGAGGGAATGAACCTTAAGGTACTCGCCGACGCTGGTAGTAAAGAGATTCGAGCGACCGGGGCCGAAGTCGATGAGCCCGGCGACAAACTCCTCGGGCGTCGAAGCGGTGTTCATGTGGAAGTGGATTTGTGGCATCTCTTGGATCATGCACATTGTCCTTCTCCCTCCGTTACCACCGCCACAAGAGAACGATGCAGGCGGCTCGCCATTCGCAAGCCCATGAAAAGAAGGGATATTGGGTAGCCGTTATCCCGCTGCACGATCAGCAAAATGACGAACGGTGAGCAAGAGCCAGTGTGACCAATTTAGAGGTGCGGTCGATGGAACCGTTTTTATCAAGCCGGGCAATCGTTTCGGCTCTCACAAGGGCCCCGCCTCCAGCCTTTTACCGGAAATCGAGGGCTGCCGATGATGGAGTTTGCCAAATCCGCTTGCGGCCCGGGGGGATGGTAGGAAGGCTACGCGAAGGAGGAGTTTCTGCATTCGAGCGCGTAGTCACAGTTCGCGAGCGTGGTTTCTATGACGTTGGCATCGATGCTCTTAGTGAATTGCGGATGCAACTTCAGGGAGTGTGCTATGTGAGGACACCGGTAGGCGCCCTTCGATTAGGTTCTCAACCTGTAACCAAACACGTGGGTCGCACTCGATGGACGTGTGACCCTTGAAGAAGAGCCGGTCGTACCACGGGTAAGTACGGCATGCGTCAGGTTCTTTTTGATAAGTAAAGTTGAAGTTGCCGTCGATTGCGGTGCGAGACGGATTCGCGGCGACAATTTTTGCGCGGCCGTGAATGATGCCCTTACTCTGATAAAAATTGACTGCTTCGGCGACATTAGCCGGAATGATGGAATCGTCTTGCCCGTGCTTTCGCACGCTGTCAACCTGGATGGTCAGTGCTACAGGAATGCCATCGTGCTCTAATTCTCGAGCGAGATAGACAACGGCTGAAGCGCCCCAGCTATGTCCGAACAATACAATCGTCGGCTGCGGGTTCCCCTCCGAAAGAGGTCCAACGCTATTCACCCACTCGAGAATCGCAACACGGGCCTGTTCTCTTTGGCGATTCGTGAAAACTTCAACCGCTACGCGGCCGCAATACGTTTTCCGCAAACGGCGGGCAAGCTGAACTTCCGAGTGGCGGGAGTCGTCTTTGTGTACGAAACCACCAACGAAGCCAATGACCAATGTTGTCGCGGTGTTACGATTCGTCCGACCAGCTTGGCTCTGACATACTAAGGATTGTGTTGTCTCGGCCTCGGCGTAACTCGGGGTGAGCAACAGCAATGCGCCAGCAATGATCAGCGAAGCCGTTGCGGGCAAACGCGAATCCCATATGCTGCGCTTGCGATCTTCTCTAACAATCCGCATGTATTCGAGGGAGTACAGCATCTCTTTGCCGCATTCGAGGCAGCATACGTATGCACGGCCGAACTGGTTCTGGTGAGGCCACGTCGTGTGGGAATGCACACAGTCGAACATGAAAGCCCAAATCCAACTCAGCAAGCTCATATTTCCTCTACGCGACTGCGATCTGCCCGAGCATGCCGGCAATCGCATAAGCTCCTACTTCGAGGGCGGCAAGCTGCAGGTACGCGTTTCGCAGCTGTGTGAAGTACTCCTTCTCGCTTATCTGCGCCATTGTCGAGGCTGTGTTAACGCTGTATCCCAGCACGTGATGTAAAACAAAGGCAATACGCGCGTCCACATCGAGAAGCAGGATCGGATTATCATTCGTCTGTTCTTGTAGCGATAAAGCCAAAGTTGATGTCGCAAAGCTGGACCCGCTGTACAGCAAGGCCTCAAATGCCAGGCAATCTCGGTTCGATACCGCCGAGCCATCGAGTCTCAACTGTGCCAACGAGATCTCGATTGTGCGCCGAAGCAGATCGCTCCGCGAACCAAGGTCCTCGATTGCCGTGTCAATCGCAGCCATCACGACCGAAAGGGCCAGGTCTGGATTAAGCGTCAGTAGGTAGGCAGAATACGTAAGGTGATCGAGTTCGATATCGATGCTGTTGTTTCCATGCTGAATGGGTTGTGCATTCATGGTCTTCTATCTCCCGCCTACGCAATAGATAGAGCAACCCACACGCCATGGAAAAGCGTTGAAAGAAAAGGACGAGAGCATCACAAGCGAACCGCATGCTCAGCAAAATGACGAACCATGAGCAACAGCCCGCTGTGCTGTTTGCTGTCTAGAGCCCTTTCGATTCCGGGGCATTCGTTGATGCCGCTCATATCGCGCTGTCATCAACAGTACCCGTAGAAGGCTGGAGCCCGGGCGTGGCGACCCGGGCCGGCATGGTGGGGATATAGGTGGGAGATTGAGGTGGGGATGGGGGCAAGACTGATAGATCCGTTCGAAGCACGTTTCCGAGGCGACTGTTAATGGGTTTGAGATTTATTGCACGTGGCCACTTCGCTTAGTGAATCTGCCAATGATGAACTCCTGAGCAAGGCTAGCGCCGATCCGTTCGGCGGTTCCGATAGCGAAATTCCCGAAGACCAGGCCAACGCCACGATTCGCTTTCGGAAAATAGAGATTCGAGATGCCGGCTGATGCCAGGTTACCGCCTAGGCTGGAATAATTTGGCATTGATTTTCCGCTGTCACTGCGTGTGATGAACGGACTGAATACCGCGTGTCGAATTCGAGAACCGGTTGTTCCAGTTCCTTGATAGAAGTAACGGGGATCTTGGTGGAGCAAGGACGGCAATATGGCGCCACCGATCATGATGTCAGTAAAGCCATCAGCCGCAGTTGCGCCGAGGCGCTTACCATATGCGCCCCACCCCTGACCGTAATTTGGGCTATCAGCTGCTTGTCGGATGGCGGCAAAGCCAACGACTCCGGTAGCAGTAACCGGATCTGTCGCGGTCTTCAGGGCAAGCTGGAATTTCATCTTCGACGTAAGAGGTGCAGGATCCTTTTCGTAAGTGACGTAGAAGTTCGGCACGATGCCCAATACCCGTTGATGTTCCTCAGCTCTGAGTTGCTCAGTGGCAACCTGCACTGGGTCGTACGTGACCTCAACGTGCGTAACCTCAGTTCGAATCTCGAGTTGAATTCCGGTCACGATTTTGAATTCCCCTGGCTCGAGCGTGATGATGGGCGAAATCCAGTCGGCGAAATCCTGCGCCGCGATGGTGATCTCGAACGGCACTCCCGGGTGTACATCACGGAACTCGAACGACCCGTTCTCCGGTGTAGTCACGGCGCGCATACCATCACTCTCACGTGTTTTGAGTTCAACTGTTGCGTTCGCTACCGGATCACCATTCGCATCGATTGCTGTTCCGATGATGATTCCCGGCTTCAGTTCGGGTTTTGCATTCTGCCCAAGCAAGCACTCGGGAAGTGTTAAGGTCAATGCGACCGCAATTGCTAAACGGATTTGGGATAGGCTCAACATCGGTTTGGTCCTTTTCGTTTGTGAGTACATGGGAGCAGGTTCGCTCCCATGTGCTCCGCGTTTCGTCCTGTCACCGGTAGTAATTAGGTGTCGTTCTCCTTTTTTTGATCACCGACGCACATAAACATTGCAAGCGCCTTTCCATCCGGAAATTGTTGAAAGCAAAGTAGCCGAGCGCCAGGGTCGCAGCGCATGCTTCAGCAAAATGACGAACGTTCAGCGGACTTGCCACGGTCAGACGAGGCGAGATGGGAAGCGGACGCTTCCCGTGTGTGCGGGGACGTATAGAGCACAAGCCGACGACGTCATCATGTGGGGCGCGAAGAATCAAACGATGGTTGCCAATACCTTCGTACTATTTGGGACGACCATTCAACGCCGAGAATGAATTGTAAGCACCGGTCGGAGGGGGGGCAGTTCAGAACAGAGACATGAAACGGGAGGACGTAACCTTCTGCTGTTCGGCACTCAACTGCAACTCGAAAAATATTGGGTAATGATCGGAGGCTTTGACAGATTTCAATACTCTTCCAGCAATCGGTTGGGACGAGCCCCGGATGAAGGCCCAGTCAATGTGATGGCCAGCATCCAGCAAGTGGCGACGGGGCGTGGTCGCCGTACTAGTCGTGGGCACCGCTTCGCGGAAGCCGGCGCTCACGACTAGTTTCGCTGCTCCGGGCAGCGAAGCATTCAAATTGAGGTCACCTGCCAGGATGACAAGAAACTCCGGATCGTATGTCGCAGCGTCGTGCAGAACTTCACTCAATTGAGCCAGCCGTAGGTCGTCGTCGGAACGGCTCTCCAGGTGAAGATTGTAAGTCACAAGGGGTAAGCCTTGAACTTCGATCTCCGACACCAGCGCCATCCTTCCGCCAAGGCGCTCTTGAAATGTTGGCAAATTCGGCTTAAACCAACGGGGCTTCCAAAAATCGGACTGCCGCTGGAACTTAATTATGTGCGAGTTGGATATTTTCCATCGCGAGAGCGTCGCCTGCCCGTGATAAGCGGGGCTGCTCTTCGTCCCCTGAGACAGCTCCACAAATTCACGTCCGAAAACGTAATTGAGACGCAACTTTCGGGCAATCTCTTGAGCGATGTTGAGCCGGTGCGTTCTATACGCATTGATGTCAACCTCCTGAAGAAGGAAGACATCGGCCTTTGAATCAGCGAGGAAATCTATGATCTCCGACAGTTTTAAGCCACGATCTATATTCCAATCCACAACGCGGATGGAACTGCGTGGCCAGCTTAGCCATTGATCGGCCGCGAAATTCTCAGCAAAGATCTCGTTCGTTGACATGCTCAAGCTTGTGCAGGCGTGAGCTGCGGGAACACATTCTCCTGAGCAAAACTCAGGTCCGTGGGATCATCGATCTCTGCCCAGGCGAGCCCGTCGATGCTCGTGTAACCAACATTGACTCCCTTGTCGACGAGTTCCTGCACCGCAACATTGAAGAAGTCATTCACGCGTCCGGCGGAAATCAATGTGTTCATTTTGTCGAAGAAGCGTGTTTGAATCGCTTTCGAGAATATAGTAATACCGATATAAGTGCCGCTAAACTGCTCTCTCGTAATCGTTTTGCTCATCTGTAGGATACGGTCACCGTGGATGATCACCTTCATGGTCTCGTCCCGCCACGATGGATCAACAATCATGGAGATGGGAGCGTTCGTCTCTATCGCACTGGCAAGAACTTCGGCATCAAATATGACATCAGCATTAAGAACGATAAAACTGTCACCGCGGAGCCATTCCAGTGCGAGCCAAAGCGAATAGATATTGTTCGTAATGGCAAAGGCCGGATTTTCCATGAAATGAACTCGTTGAACGTGGTTCCGCCTTTTACTCATGACATGATTGATGATCTGCTCCTTCTCGTAGCCGACAACAATTGCAACGTCGTTGATTCCGGCCATCGATAAAGCATCAAGCTGACGGTCCAGAATCGTGCTATTGTCGACTTCAATCAGGCACTTTGGACGTTCGCCGTGCACAGAGCGAATTCTTGTGCCCTGTCCTGCCGCTAAGATTACCGCTTTCATAATGCCTCCTTTAACTTGCTTACTGCCGGTTTCACTTCCGAGCGAGATGAAAGTGAAAAGAACCTGCGGTTGAAATATAGGGTTAGAATCCATGTAAGGTGGGCGCCTAGGGTCGCCAACAAGAAAACAACTGGCAACAAGTCAAGAATTGTAAAAATGACAATGTAGTGGATTAATAACCCTCGTCTTTGGAATCCCTGTACCTGTCTGACCACACGAGAAATCCAGTTTCCTGAATCCTTCTCGAGCAATTGGTAGATACGGCCAAGGTATTCATTCGGCCGGTCAGGTGTGGTCGCGCGGCGACGTTGCAAAGTCGTAGTGACCAAGGCGAACACAGCGCCTATCAGAAGCGCAACGCCCATCCACACCGCAATGCGGCCGTAGCGGTGGCTAAGGCCGATCGTGATTCCACCAAAGAGGAGAAGATAGCTGAGCCCATCGGCAGTTCCCTCTAGGTATGTTCCCATCGGCGATTCCGCGAATTTGACACGAGCGAGCATGCCATCCATCTCGTCGAACAATCCCGCAATGTAGAAAAAGAAACTGCCCAGCACCGACCAGAGATAGGTGCCGTGAGCAAAGGCGATAGCCGACAGCATCGAGACCACCACGCCGCCAAACGTCACCGTGTTCGGCGTAACAGGTGTGTGAGAAAGGAGTCTTACGAATGGTCGGCAGAGCTTGCGATTGAACGAAGTATGAATGCCATCCGAAGCTTTCCCAGAGTTCGCAACCAGGAACTGCTCAGCAGCTAAGGTGCTCTCTGCGGAATCGACCGCTACGCCGGTTGCACTTTTTTCAGAGTGCGACGAAAGGGTCCGATTGCAATATAGATCATGAAGTGTTGTACGAGCGGCCTTGCTCCAGTCGACAGAATCGATGTCAACTGCTGGTAACTGCGAAAGGACATTCTTGGTTGTAACCCAGTTCCATGGCAGCCATAGGAACTCGTCTTTAAGATGCCGCTTGAGAATGATCCAGCTTGACCATGCCTTGGGATGGAACTCGCTGACCTGAATCACCTCGAGCCGTACTCCTCTGTGAGATATGTATTCCACGAGCTTCTGCACGGACCGATCGCTGATCGACGCTGGCACAATCAACAGAACATCATTGGCCCCCACTCGCGCCGCAGTTAATACGGTGCGCACCAGAAGGGGCACACCCGCAACTGCTTGCATGAGCATCTCCATTGCTCGTTGCTCGCTCACAATGCCGCCGGGTTCCGGGATAGAAATTACCGCCTTCATTCGAGCACCTCCTCTGCAAAGATCGTGGGGATTGATCGGACAGTGTTCTACGACTGCTCCTGTGCACGGGAATTCCAGCCGAGCCAAATAATTCCTATCAATGCCCAGAGAAGATCGCGGACACGGCGAGTCAGAGCTAAGGAAAGCCCCAGCACGGGTGACAGACCAGTCAGAGCAAATGCCGAAATGGCTCCGCCTTCGTCAGACCCCAGGCGTGCGGGGATCCAGCCGCTCAGCATCTTTAGTCCGCGCGTCACGCCCTCGATGCCCAAAATTGTGAAGAAATGAATGCGCAGGTGAAGTGACCACAGCACGACCACCACTTCGGCGGCGATTAGTGCTTGGCACGCCACATCGATCCAGAACATTCGACGCACCAGCGCCGGCTGATTCATTCGATATCTACGAATCGAGGATTCGAATTTTTCGGCACGAGCGAGCCACGAAGGAGCTTTCTTGCCAAGCGCGCGCACAACCCCGGAGAGAATCGGTTTGCGGCGGGCAATCACTGAGACCATCAGAGCAAGCGCGAGGATTGCCGGGATCAAGTGATAGGCTGCACCATGAGCCGTGATGAAGGGCAGGCTCACGACACCCACAATCAAGAGCAGTGCAGACGTAAACCAGTACACGCCGTTGTCGAGGAACGTGGCGGTGACCGTTGGCTCAGTGGATGTACCCAGAAGCTTGATCTTCATTGGCTCGGAGATCACCGGACCCAACACCGTCAGATAACCCATGGATTGGCCAGCCAATCGCACTGCAGCTAATTTCGGCATATCGACCGCGACATGTTCCCCCTTCAGAGAAGCCGACCACGCGATGCTCTGCAGAAGCAAACGCAGCAGACTGAGTGCGAGAACGATCGGCAAGGCAATTCGCAGCGCTCTCAATTGCGCTACAAGTGATGCACTACCAACGTGGGCGACGACCCACGCGAACAGGCCAATCGCAACCAACGCGCCGGCTAATTCTGCCTTCTTCATTGCGTCAGCCTCGCTTCGTGGTCCAATTCGACTGAAGGGGTGTTCGACTTGTTCGGCGGGTTCAGGCTGTAGTTGGAATTTTCAATTGTTAATTCCGACTCGCCGAAGATCCGTATCTCGCTGGTTGTGTGAGTGGACGAAGCGAACCAAAACGGTCCGACTTTCTGATAGGTGTGAACGAAATGCACACTGTGCACCCAGAAGGAAGGATTGCGAGCAGGCTGGCCTTCAATGCGAACGATGGAATAGTCGTCAGCATCGACCCAAATTTTCCCGTTGATCAGGTATTTGTTTTCTTTTTTCGGGACGACGGACAGGACGTACGCGGGTCCCGTTTCCAGACTCTCTTCGCCTACGATTTGAAACTCGTAGTTATCAGGAGTAAGACGCGTGTTGTTGCGTGTTCCGCGGCGGGAGGCTTCCGTCTCTTCGCTTAAAAGCTGGTGAAAAACGTGCTTGCGAATCGCACCGGACCCTTGCTCACCGAGGATCGTGAACTGTTTGGCACCGGCGCCATCACACGTGACGTGCACCACCATCTCAGCGCGACGACTCTGATTCACCGCAACGTAGTGCCGTGTCGCCGCATACCCGGTCAGTTCAGACTGTCGCTCGGCATCGAACTCCATCATCCTTGACACCACGTCGTTGGCCGAAGGCAACGAATTATTACTTTGTGCGGAAGCGAACGTTGCCGCGAAAAGGGCGATTGCGAGAGTGGAAGTAGAAGCCTTGAGCGTCATGATAATCAAAACTCCAATACAAATTTGCCGTGAAAGGTCCGGCCTACACTGTTGAAGAACTCGCCATAGCGATAGCTATCCAGATCGTTCTGCACATCGCGATAATTGGCACGATTGAAGACGTTGAACACGCCAAAACCAACCCGCGCATGCTTCTCTTTGATGGGCAGGCGAATCTCACGCAAGACTTGCAGGTCCGTGGAGACAAACCTAGGGAAGCGTTGCTCGTTTCTGGGTCCGATGAATTCGCGGAACTGGTTGATCGTGGAGTATGGGAACCCTGAGTGGATGTCGAGAACGGGCGAGAATGTGAATTTCCAAGGTGCTGCAATCTCTCCCCAGGCCAGAAATCGATTCGGCGCATCGAATCCAAGGCGACCGCGTTGATTCGGCTGGATGACAGCCTGCGGATTGTTTCCGAAAAATTGGTTGAAGTCGTTCAGGTCGCCGTACGCCCTTGAATGCACGTACGATGCATTCAGAGTACTGTGATGGATCCGATAACGCCCTGTGACTTGAAGCTCCTTGTATATGTCGCTTCCGCGATCGGATAGCGCGAGAATGTCACCTGCATGAGACGAAACCGGGTCGAGGAAAAACTCGTGGATCGTGTTGCGCTGCTGATACGCGACCCGAAGCAGGAAATCCGTCGTGACCTGGCGATCCACTTCAAGGTTCCAGACTTCGCTGCGTGGATTCCGTAAGCCGTACGGAATGACATTCGAATAGTGTGTCGAGCTGGATACTCCGCCTGCAGGGTCAAACGCAATTAATGTCCGGTCCGGCAAATCCGTAAACGTCGGCACGTTGAGGGGGACGCGATCATAGAAAAGTCCAGCTCCTCCTTTGAGCACCATCTTGCCGTCGCCGGTCAAGCTCAGAATGAAACCGACACGGGGTGCGGTGTTCACGGAATCTGTGATTGAGTCGCGATCGAAGCGAAGCCCCAGATCAAAACTTAGGCGATTGGAAACGGTCCACTTGTCACCGACGAACCAGGCCGTCTCATTGTTGTCGATTGAAAAAGTAGACTTCGGCCCGAATTGGATCCTTTCCACCGGCAAACCGGCAACGCCGACGATGTCAACCGGCAGGAATTCCTGACGTCCATCGTAAGAACTGTGCGAAAACTCCAGCCCTGCGCTGAGGTCGTGGGATCCAAAGAAATGACGTGGATGCGAACGATAGATCTCTTCCCATTCTGTGCGTGTTGTGTTGCGATCCTGATGATTGAAGAATCCACCCTGAGTCGTTTCGACAAGAAGCTGGTAAGGTGCATCGCTGTTTGGGAATAAGTTGGCGTCGAATGTTCTGTAACTCACCTGCGACGTCAGCAGATCACCTTCATCCGTTACATATCGGTGCTGGAGGTATGCCTGATATCCACGCTCATGTAAGTCAGGAGTGCTGGTTTGTGGAGTGAATGTGTTCAGCCCATAGTAGTGAAACTTTTGGGGAAAGATGGCAAACGATGCAGTCGCCGTTTGCTTCTTGCTGAGGTTCAAATCGAGCTGCGTGTAGGAGTCAAAGGTCTCCGACTGCGTGTTGCTTTGAAGCGGCGGCAAACTCGTGACCGGGCTCCGATCGTAGCGATACTCGATGGATTCCGTAAGCGCGACTCGATCTTTCACAATCGGCCCCGACAGTGTGACCCGGGGCGTAGCCGCAGCAATGCCCATAATTGACCCGTCAAGTCTGCGCAAACGTGGGATCAGGTTCTGGGCTGATAAATGAAGTTTGTTGAAGTCCCCCGGTCGAGTCTCCACGTTTGAAACGGCCCCGGTGAATTTCCCGTACTCCGGATCGTAGGGCGTGGAGAGGACATCCACTTTCGAAACGACATCAATTGGGATATTGATAGCCGTCGTTCCGGTCGCGGGATCGGTCACGTCGGCACTGTTTACCAGAGATCCATTCTGAGAGTTACGGGCACCTTTCATATTGATAAGGCCGTTAGGTCCCCGAACAACCCCCGGAACGAGGGGGAGTAAATTGTCGAAATGTTCGTCCCGATTGGGCATGTGCTCCACCGCCGATTCACCGATCGTGTTGCGCCCAGAGGAATCTTTCGTATCGACTTGCTCTGCGCTGGCGTTCACCGTCGCTGACTCGGTCACCGCCTGAAGCTTCATTTCGAGCTCTAGTCGCGAAACAGATCCTGCTCGAACCTCTAGGTTTTGCGTCGCGGTTAAGCCAGGTGCTTCTGCTGTGATCGTGTAAGAACCGGAAGGAACACCGTCAAATACGAACCTACCCGCAGGATCACTCTGCGATTCGAGACGTACTGGACCATCTAGTAAGAGCTTTGTACCTGGCACGACTGACCGTGCATGGTCTTGTTCAGTCGTGAATACCAATCCCTGAATGGATCCGCTTGGTTCCGGCTTATTTTGTCCAAGAACGTGCGCGGTTAGCAGTACGAGGCTGAGAGCTATAGCGACTCTTTGCTTCATTGTGATTTCCCCGTTTTGTCACAATCGGCATTCGCTCTCTTGCGCATATGCACGACCGAACCACCTTGTTCGTAGTGAACGTCATCCATGAGTGTTCTCATCAAGAAGATTCCGCGGCCGTGAGTTCGCATCCGATTGTCGGGAGATGTCGGGTCCGGGATGTGAGCACTCTCAAACCCATCCCCTTCATCCTCGACGCGTATTGAGACTTCGCCCAGTGCAGTACAACGGCAATTGACGTAAACGCGCTTCTGGAGGTTTTCCTGATTACCGTGCACGACAGCGTTCACGAGCGCTTCACGCAAAGCCAATTCAATTCCGAAATTGTCCTGGTCTCCCGCTCGGAACCTCGAAATGAAGCGCATGAGTTGATCTATGAATGGCGAGACGACCTCGATGTCACTAGGAAGAGTGTTGCGCAGCCCCACGAAAGGAGCAGAGCAAAACGATTGTGAGGCGGATGAAGCCACTCGAGTTAATGTCATTTCCTGGCTTTCCAATTGGCATTCCGCCTTCATCTCGTCAGACATGCTGGCCTCCTTCTGAACGCGCACTCTGGCGTCTGTACATGCAGGCGGTGCGCCATTTGCAGTGCATTGAAAACACAATGCCCATCAAGGGGAATCAGGCTGCACTTTCAGCAAAATGACGAGCGTTCAGCGATTTGTACGATCGATCCAGCAGAACGTGGGAGGCGAGTGTTTTTTTCTAGCGTGACGCGCGTGTAGTCGGCGCAAGCTGATTGGTTCTAACAACTAATTAGATCGTATCGCGATATGTTTCTATCGTTGTGGATGTTCACTCACGATGAGACTGAGTAAGCAAGCAACTGTGGAGGGGTGTTAGATCGTGAGTCGAGAGGCAGCTTTACATCACACGATCAATCTCGCGGCTCGAACTTCAACGTTGTATGTAGGTGTGCGTGATCTCTGTGTGAGAGAACTAGTGGTGCTTCCGCTGTTATTGTGGTTGGTAGACGCCTTGCTTAGATCCCCTGATATTAGCGGCAGACGCTTGACTTTCTATCGGTAGGTCATGTGGCTGCCCCAACATGTCGTTATATCGAAGTGCCTTTTTACTCACCAGCACGAGCATTTCACGGCCGGTCACATATTTCACGGTCTCCTCGCGCAGTGGAGGCGTATACAGCACCACATAAGTCGTGTCGCCCACTTTGATGGACACGTCATAGCTGGTATCGGTGGCGGCTGCTTTCTCGGCGGCCTGATGGATTTTAACTTCAGTGATAGTTCCTGTCTGCCACTTCGGCGCAGATTGCGAGAAGGCCGCAATAGCTGTCGAACAAGCGAAAAATATTGTCACCAACGTCCGCATACGCGCTCCCCTATTTGTTCTAATCTGTCCCGTAATTCTTGCCAGTGATCAAAGCATTTGCTGCCGTATATCGTGAGGGCTAATTCCTGCGGTAACGAAGGCGTAGTCCGACTCAGGCGAGAGCAGCCATTCGCGAGCGTCGTCCCTGAGTTCCTTCTGCGACAGATCGTGTACTGCGCGAAGAATCACAGCTCGGTATAAACGAGCATATGGATGGTGTTGTGCAACCCGTCGTGCGGCGTGACTTCTATTCGAAAGTGTTGTCATTGCAATCTCCTATGGCAATCGCCACCAGTCGGTCACATTCGGGGCAAAACTGCGCCTTCGACCCCCGCAAGCGAACTAGCAAAACTCCGCAGCCTTCGCAGAACTTGAGTTCGCAAGCATTAACCACTTCAGAGGAGTGAAGGGATTCACCGAAGCGATCTATGGAACTCCAGCTTGATCCTTGGCTCATTGGCTCACCGCAATTTCTTGTCTTACCCATTTCATCGACGTCCTCACTTCTCGACCATCGACGCGAGAGAAAGATGCAACTACCTTGCCATCCACAAACCGCTGAAAGGAAAGAATGTGAGCATTTCGAATCACTGGGCCTGCTCAGCAAAATGACGAGTCATGAGCACGCGCCCCCTTCTTTGGCAATTTCCACTGAAAAATGAACTGTGCCAGCAACACAGATGTTAAGGGACTTGATCAACGAAACTGGCGGTGGTGTAGGCCTGCGACGTGGATGCGGTGTAAGGTTTTTCGGGGGAATATACGGCGAGTCTTCCCGTTTACTGTCCGGAAGTCGCGATCATTGCCTCAATGGCCGGTTGGCATTCCGGTGCTAACCCTACAGGCGAATGTTCGGCTGTCGGAAGTAACTGAGACCTGGCTTCATCAATTTCCAGCATGAGAATCCGGAGCAACTCGTGGTCTTCCGCGTCTGAGCCCGTCGTGACCCGATAATTGCTGGCTTGGTGAACTGGAACCGACACTCCCGTTGACCCAATCATCCTCGTCGAGTAGTCGCGCACATCGTTCCAGAATGCACTTTCAGAAGAAACTCCGGCTCGTTTCACGGTCGCCAATTGCTGTACGTAGTCAATTGCGATTCGCGAGTATTGCTGGCACTGGCGATTGGTGAGTGGTTCGTGAAGTTGGACAAAGCGTTTCGCATAAGCGAAGTGAACAGCGCGGTCCGCGAATTCATCCACCGCCAGCCAGTACTGTTTGCTGCTGACCGGCGGAAGCAATTGTTGATGCGGGGCCTGCATCTGCGCGCTCGCTGCTACCGATACACCGAGCACTGATAAAGCTTTCAGTAACTTACCAAACATCGAATCGAAGTTCATATCATTCAGACTAGCTGTCTGCGCGACACCTCTGGCAGTTCTAGGCGGCTCGCCCACCTGGGACAAATTGCAAGCTCAACGTGGTCATCCAGAACGATCCGAAGACGCCAGAAACCAATTCCTGGACCAGATAATGAGCCGTTCCCGAATCCTGTTTGATCTGCTCCCAGCGTTGGCGACGGCGAGTTGGTTTCGGATTTCGCCAAACAATCTCTAATTTTGCCGCTTTCCTCATTTTCCTTCTCCTTTTCTTGAATACCGACGCAAGAGAATAGTGCAACCAGTTCTCCATCTGGAAGCCGGTGAAAGGAAAGAGAAATCAGGGCACGAGTTGCGCTGCAGGCTCAGCAAAATGACGAACGATGAGCAGAGGCACGAGGTGGCAGGCTACTCTTGTGCTATGTAGAGGAGGGGCGTTTCTGGCCGTATCTATCGATGCCCAGCCTTCGGATCTTCGATTCCAAAGTCTGGCGTGGAATACCGAGTTTAGCCGCTGCTCCGGAAGGTCCGGAAATTCGCCCGTGGGTTTCGGCGAGAGCAGCCTCAATCATTTCGACTTCACGATCCTCCAATGCTGAGAGACCTTCGTGCTGCGATCCCTCTTCCGATTCACTTTCGAGCCAGCTTTCGTCTACGACGAAAGTATCGGTTTCACAGAGGATGACTGCACGTTCCACTACGTTTTGCAGTTCGCGAATATTCCCCGGCCAATTGTAAGCTTGTAACTGCTCCAGCGTGTGCTTGCCCATTTGACAGATGTTCTTGCCGGCCTCCTTGGCGAAGCGGCCGACGAAGTACTCTACGAGCAATGGAATATCTTCCGTCCGTGCGTGTAATGGGGGGACGTCGATGGGAAAGACGTTCAATCTGTAGAAAAGATCCTGGCGAAAGGTTCCGGCCGCCACAGCAGCGGGCAGATCGCGATTGGTGGCCGCGATCAGGCGAACATCCACTGAGATCGGATGATTACTCCCCACTCGCTCAAACTCTCTCTCTTGCAATACTCGCAGGAGCGCGATCTGAGTCTCCATTGGGAGTTCGCCGATTTCATCCAGAAACAGCGTGCCGCCATTCGCAGCTTCGAACCGTCCCACCCGCCGTTGCAGGGCTCCGGTGAAGGCTCCTTTTTCGTGTCCGAAAAGCTCGGAAGCAATGAGCGATTGCGGAATCGCGGCGCAATTGACCTTGACGAATGCTCGGCTTGCGCGTTTCGATCTTCGATGCAACGCACGCGCGATCAGCTCTTTCCCGGTCCCTGTTTCACCTAGAATGAGGACTGTCGAATCAGAAGGCGCAACCTTCTCCACCTTTTTGAGCAGCTGGCTCATAGGTTTCGAAGAGCCGACAATTTCCTCGAACATCGAGGAGCGATCGATTTCCTCTCGCAGCACCACGTTTTCATTGTGAAGGCGCTCTTCGGTCCTCTTTTGATCCTCGATGTCCGTGCCCGTACAGTACCAGCGGATGATCTGGTCGTTGTCGCCTTTGAACGGCTCATACTGAAACAGGTACCAGCGATACTGCCCATTTTTCAACAGCAAGCGCATCTGCAAATCGAATGGAGTTGGGCGCAAAAGCTTCTCCTGGCGCTCGGCCCGGATACGATCTACATCGTCGGGATGAAAAGCACGCGGAAAGGCGGGGGTGATGCCCGTTAGGTCCCGAGCCGCCCGGTTCGCGTAGAGTAGCTGGCCATCGGGCGCGATGACCACGGCGTATTGCCGAATGGCATCGATCATCGTTCGAAGGTTTTGCTCGCTCTGGTGGAGCTTCTCCTCGGCCCGCTTTCGGTCGTCGATATCGGTTGCCGTAGAGTACCAACGGATGATCTGGCCAGACTCGTCTTTTAAGGGGTTGTACTGCATGAGCTGCCAACGATACTGACCGCTTTTAAACGACGCGCGAAACTCAAGCTCGAATGGCTCTCCACGCAAAAGCCTTTCTTGACGCTCGGTTCGGAGCCGGTTTACATCGTCGGCGTGCACGACCCGGGCCCAAAAGCCTCGTTCATCCAGTTCGTCCTTCGTGAAGCCCGTGAGATCCAGAGCTACCTTGTTCACGTAAAGTGTCTTGCCATCCGGCGTTAGGACTACGATTGGATTGGGAATAGCATCGGTGATCGTACGAAGGTCTTCCTCACTTTGCCGTAACTTCTGCTCAGCGCGCTTTCGGTCGTCGATGTCGGTCAGGAGGAAATACCACGCGGTTATCTGACCTTCCGCATTCCGCACCGGCCGGCCACGAGACTGGAACCAGCGGTACGCACCATCAGCGCGTCGGCAACGCAGCTCGACTTCAAAAGTCGCCCCCGATTCCATCGAACTTCTAAGCGTTTCGAGTACACGAGGAAGGTCGTCGGGGTGACAGACATCCCCTCGGCTCCAGTCCTTCACTTCCGCAATTGTTTGGCCGAAATACTCCAGGATTTGTTGGTTAACAAACTCTACCTCGCCCGTTGGGCTCAACGTGTGTACGAATCCGGGGATGTTATTGATGATCGTGCGAAAATCGGCCTCGCTCTGCAGCAGCTTCTGCTCGACGCGCTTGCGATCATCGATGTCCGTAAGAAGGAGGTACCAGGCGGTTGTTTTGTTCTCCGCATCTCGCACCGGAAGACCGCGCACCTGGAACCAACGATACACTCCGTCAACACGCCGGCAGCGGTGCTCTATTTCGTAAACGCGCCCCTCTTCGATCGACTTGATCCGAGCCTCAATTATGCGGGGAAGATCATCGGGATGAATGGCATCAGTCAGGGCCCAGCTCTTCAATTCTTCATTCGTCTTACCGAAATACTCGAGGGTCTGGCGGTTCAGAAACTCCACTTCGCCCATTGCGCCCATCGTCGCCACCAACCCAGGAATGTTGTCGACGATTTGCCGCCAGGAGAGTTCTCTCGCACGCAGGGTTTCCTCCCCACGTTTGCGATCCTCGATGTCTGTGCAGGTTCCGTACCATCTGATGATGTTGCCTGATTCATTCGTCAATGGGTTCGCACGAATCAGGAACCATCGATAGGAATTGTCGAAACGGCGCATCCGCGCCTCCGTGTCGACCGGGGTGCCCGAGGCTAGACACGATTGCCACTCCTCCACAAGGTTCTTACGGTCTTCCGGATGAATCGCTTCTGCCCACCTCCAGCCCTGCGCTTGTTCCGCGGTCATGCCCGTGTAATCAAGCCAGCCCTGATTGAGGAAGTCGCAGTAGCCGTCCGGACGGGTAGTCCAGGCTGTCGTCGGGATTGTGTTGATGATGGCGGCAAGATTGCGCTCACTCTTTTGCCGCGCCTCCTCGGCACGCTTACGCTCGGTGACATCGATGACGGTGCCCACGAATTCCACCAGTTCAGCGGAGGGGCCGAAGACCGCATGTCCGATGGCGCGAATGTCTCTGATTCCGGCGGTGGGGTCCGCCACGCGGTATTGAAGTTCGAAGTCTTTTTTGGCACGGACAGCTTGTTCAAATCGATCTTTGACGAACGCTCGGTCCTCGGGATAAACCCGAGTCAAGAATTCGTCAAAGTTGGGCAAACGGCGCGCAGGATCGAAACCCAGGATGCGGAAACACTCTTCTGACCAATACCGGATGTCCCCAGTTTCCAGGTTCCATGCCCAACTCCCCGTGCGGCTCAACCTTTGAGCTTCGGCCAGATATGCTTCGCTTTCGCGTAACCTTTGTTCCGCACGTTTGCGTTCCGTGATGTCCCGATAGATTACGTACTCGGAAATCTGGCTCCCCGAAACCGATACGGGACCGCTGATGATTGAGACATGAACGCGTGTGCCATCCTTGTGCTTCCGCACAGTTTCAACGTTCAGACTCTCTCCACCAAGACCCCGACGCGTGTATTCGTCTGCCTCGGCCGAAAGATCTTCGGGGACGACAAGTTCGTTAATGGGGCGACCGCAGGCTTCCTCTTGGGTGTAGCCGAAGAGCGTGGTGAATTCCGGATTGACCTGCAGGATGCGGTCACCGATGTCGAGCAGGACGATCGCTTCTGGCACTCTGGCAAAAAGTCCGTCGAGCAGGGCCTCGTGGCAAATAGCTTCCGGGATGGTGCGAGAGTCGATCCGTTCTGGGGAAAGCTTGTTCGGCGCACTCATACCGCCCATCCACCGAACCGCCCTGTCTTTGGGAAATGCATACAGGTACAAATCTGATTAGGCCATGACGGCATGTCCCAAACAATTAGACAATGGTATGGGTAATACTTTGGTATCAGGCTAGGCGAGCCGCGAGCGCACGACTTCCGACTATACGGAAACTAGAGCGGCACATCAGGGACAAAACAGCGCGGCGTGTGCCAGACAATACGCCCGTCGGTATGATCCAAATGCGGCTGTGTCAGCCCGCATCCGAAGAACCGGGCTCCACTCCCTCGGCACGCTCGCGAAGCATCCATTCGCGGACGTATGCAGGGCATTGGACGAGCTCGACGCCTTCATCTTCACAGCCAATCAGGAACCGAACCACCCCGAGGTCCACTAGTGTGACCTCGCTCAAGTCTAAGATTTTGCTCGCGCAGTTCCCATCCATCTCGGATCGAATGTTGACGATTTGATCCGACTGAATCCGGCCGCTCAAACGAAGCTTGGCGACGCATCCACCGGTATCTTTTTGGATTTTTAACATTTCGTATTCACCCTGCTTTGCGGACGATCCCAAACCTTGCCGCTGGATCCCTACGAGACAAGTTAGGTAGCAGCGCTTGGCGTGCGGCTTCGTAAGTCTGCCATTGTCCGGCATCCGGAAGCGCGGGGATCGTAACGAACTCACCTTGATCGAGGCCCGAGAGCGCCGCATCTACCATGTCATCCGCTGACATGACAATCTCCTGAAGTGGTTGTTCCATCGGCTTGCCGGACTTTTCCCAGAAGTCGGTGGCCGTGGCACCAGGCAATACCACGTGTACCGTGACTCCGGTGTTGGCCAACTCATGCCGCAAGGATTGGCTGAAAGCCAGAACCAAGGCTTTGCTGCCGCCATACACGCCGTTGAGACGCTCAGGAGCAATCCCAACGATCGAGCTGACGTTGATAATCGTGCCAGAACCGCGTTTCACAAACGCCGGCACTGCCGCGTAGGTCAGTCTTGTCAGAGCCTCAACATTTAGCGCGATCATCCGACTCATGTCAGCGACATTCGAGTTCAGCAAAGAGGCAGTCGCGCCGAGGCCCGCATTGTTGACAAGCATGGTAATGCTTGAGTTTTCGCGAAGGATACACTCCAGTCCCGCCAAATCGTTCGCATCCGTCAGATCGGCGTCCAGGATCTCAACGCTCCGTCGTGTGTCGGCGGCAAGTCTCTTCCCGAGAACATCCATGCGTTCGCGGTGCCGGGCAACCAGAAGCAGGTCGTAACCTCGTCTGGCCAGACGATCGGCATAAATGGCACCAATTCCGGATGACGCGCCAGTGATCACTGCTAATCCCATCGGTTGTGTACCCGTGTTTCTTCCTTTCTGCGTCGAAAGACAGTGCTACTCTTCCAGCGTGCGTTATCTACAGTTGTCGCTGCAGCGAATCCAGTTCGGTGCGACAGGTGTCACTGAACTTTCGTAGCGGATCCTCATCGCTCACGGCGCGAGATTCAATCTGTTCGGCAGTGAGGTTGGGCTGTGGATACGTGCTCACAATGGCACTTATGACCTGTTCCGCTTGTTGTAGAACCGGCCCCGAGGAACTGAGTCGAATGCGGCTCAGCAGAGCGTACACTGGTAGCAGTTTTTGAAGATCACTGGCATTGTGTTGCATAGCGTCGACCAGCAACCGCGCGCTTTCACCGATGAAATCGGAATAGAGAGTCTCCCGTCGCGCGATCTGTTTCCCCAACAAGTCGCGCCGGTCCTGATGGCTGGCGGTAATCCACGTACCGACAGCCGACCCAAATGCACCTACCAGCGAACCAGCAATAGCCGCTAGCGCGGGGATCATCACGGAATTGATAGATGCCTCGAACGTATCGGCCTCTCCCAGCCGCTCAGGCCTTGATTGCCTTAGCAGTGACAGTTTCGCGATTCGGTATTGTGACGACGCCGTGCTTCCGCAAGATGTCGTAAGTGATGTCTTCCAGCTGTGCCATAACACCAACTCGAGGGTGCGCACGCCTTTCAATGAAATACGCTCGGCTTTTCATGGGCTCACCTCATTTCCGTACTTTGCTGCATCACCGAAACTGGTCAACCGCGGCGTGCGATGATCTTCGTCGATGTGCTCTCACCCGCCATGATTGCTTACGGGCTGCTCTTGAGCTTGCATCTGGAGCGCCGTTCGTAAGGTACTGCTGTGCAAGGGTTGCAATGTTGATCCGAAGCCTCGGCATCAGCAAAATGCTGAGCGTTCAGCAGACGGTACCAGTGCACATGGGTGCTCTCCCTTTTGTTTCATTGCATTGCGAGTGGCAACGGGCTTGCTTTCTCCGGTACAGCGACACAAAGCCTCTGGTTGACGAAGGAGCTAGGTATGAGCGCGGTCGAATTTGGGCTGGGATCGCAAGCACCATTTCTAGAAACGCCGGTGCATGTGCCGTTCGAGGACTATAAACGGGCGGGAACGCTGGAAGATTCTGAGGACAAGAATTACACCACCAACGAACCAAGTAGTGAGCCGGGCTTTGAATCAATCGTCGGCCGGAGCGCAGCCTTGCGGCGAGTCCTTCAGCAACTGGAGGTCGTCGCTCCAACCGATTCAGGCGTGCTGATTCAGGGAGAAACCGGCACAGGAAAAGAGCTGATCGCCGAAGCGATTCACAATCGAAGCGCACGGCGAGATCGACCGTTTATAAAGGTGAACTGCGCCGCCATACCTTCAGGCCTACTGGAAAGTGAATTGTTTGGGCATGAGAAGGGTGCCTTCACTGGGGCGATCATGCGGAAGCCGGGCCGGTTCGAGCTGGCGGACAAAGGAACCTTGTTTTTGGACGAAGTGGCGGACATTCCCCTCGAGCTGCAAGCGAAATTGTTGCGGGTTTTGCAAGAGCATGAATTTGAACGGCTGGGCAGCACGCGAACGCAGAAAGTGGATGTACGCGTGATCGCCGCCACGCACCGGGATCTCAAGCAAATGGTCGCTGAGGGAACATTCCGGAGCGATTTGTATTATCGTATCCACGTCTTCCCTCTGACGCTTCCTCCTTTACGCGATCGGCGCGAGGATATCCCTCTTATCGTTCGTCACTTTGTGGAAAAGTATTCCCGGCGAATGAATCGCCGCATCGAAACGATTTCATCACGCGCGTGGGAAGCGCTTACCAACTATGCTTGGCCAGGAAATGTGCGGGAGTTGCAGAACTTTATTGAGCGAGCTGTGATTCTTTCGCCCGGGACCTCTCTTCGCGCTCCGCTAGAGGAATTGGCACAAGAGGTGGTCTACAGTTCACAAACCCATTTGTCGACCCTCGAAGAGATTGAGCGAGAGCACGTGTTACGCGCGTTGAAGGAATCGAACTGGGTCACCGGAGGACCGAAAGGCGCAGCCGCCAAGTTGGGAATGAAACGAACCACCCTCGCCTATCGAATTCGTAAGCTGGGGATCCCGGTTCGGCCGCAGTAGGTTCGAAAATATGCACGCGCGAGCTCGACAACATCCTGGCAAGCCTTCGGCTGAGCACAACCCGGGCAGAGAGACCCTCCCTATAATCGCCGAAGGTTCTGGCTTTCACCAGTTGGAGAAAGGAAACATGTGCCAAAGCTGAAGTGGAAGCT
>Ga0126381_100000569_pt1 | contig 40372 bp, 32 predicted proteins | sample PanSoiMetPlot_28_FD_96465 | JGI IMG/M metagenome (GOLD analysis project Ga0126381, IMG submission 96465) | Tropical forest soil microbial communities from Panama - MetaG Plot_28 | ecosystem: Environmental > Terrestrial > Soil > Tropical forest > Bulk soil | place: Panama | collected 2016-02-17 | reverse complement strand
TTTATCACGTTTGCTTTATAACCGAGACAAAGAATAAAATCTCGGTGGCCGTGCTGGCTGTAGTATTGCATTACGTGCCATAGGATCGGGTGATTGCCTATCGGTACCATAGGCTTTGGAACACTCTCGGAATATTCGCGAATGCGGGTTCCGAGACCTCCACAAAAGAGCACAACTTTCATTGGCCGACTCTCGCGTGTTCGACTGTCTGCCTGAAGACGTCCACTCGTTCCACCACCAGCGTTGAGACGTGAGCCGCTGGCCCAGCCTGAGGCAACTGCGCCGCCACTCTCGACCAACATTCGCGGGTCGGACGGCTCCACCTTGACGACGGCATAGGTATATTAAACAGGCGCACTTCGGGCAAGGCCGCTCGCGCGCTACATTCGGCTGTGGGCGGCCGCACCCAACCTCGACCAAATTTTCGCATCAATGAGCACGAATGTTTGCTGACGTCAATCCGAGCAACAACGGTCGCCAGCAGCTTCAAAAGGCTGTCATTGCGCACGCGATCCTGCGGCCGACCTTGGCTGCCATATACGGCAGCGGCTGAGACGGCGCAAAAGAGCCATCGCGCCTCCTGAAGTCGACCCAGCACGTCGAGTGAGAGAGTAATCAGGGTTGTTATCAAGCTTAAATTTTAACCGTGCTTGGCCTGGGCCCCGGGCAACTGATCGACACTCACCCCGCGGGCGATCCGGTCAAGCAGCTCCGCACGGGCACGCATTTCGTCGGTGGTCCTCAAGCCGAGGACATCGAATATGACCTGGATGCGATGCAGCCAGTCATGCCTGAGCGCCGCCTCACGCGCATTGTTGCGCCTGGCCTCTCGCAATCGTTGAGAGTCAGCGTCAAGCTCTGCGAGGATCCGGCCAATGTCAGGAGAATCGAACGGCACATGAATTACGGCATCTGGCCAATCAAACTGTCGTTTAAATTCTTCAGTGCGCGGTGCCTCACCGATCATCACTGTCCCGGCCGCCGCCCCCTCGTAGAACCGGGCAGATATCTCCTCCCTCCCCGCTGTGAATTCGGGTCTGTTGACGTAGCTGCGATTGGCGAAGAAGTAGCAGCTATGCTTGAGTATTGTGGCAAGCATACCCCGATGTTCACGCGCGCTGTCGATGCGGAACGTGCGATGCTCCCGAGCATCACCACTCGCCGCGACCGTGTCGTAATAATAGAAGCTCTGCTGGCGCTCCGCTTCTTCCAGCAACGCCTGATGCGTTGTCGGGGAGCGCCGGCCGATGTTGCAGACGTGGATCGGACGCGGTTGGTCGGGCGACGCAGGCGCGAATCGAGCTACGTCGACGGCGAGTGGGAGATACGAGCACGGTCGACCGGTGATGCGCGCCACGGACTGCACGCTGTTCCGGGAGCCAAGAAAAATGTGATCAAATGCAGATAAGAGCTCGATGAGATATTCCGGCAGCATATCCGACCACGTCTCGTTGATGAAGCAAGCCGCTTTGCCGCAGCATTGGCGCCAGTTGGGTATTGTCGCCAGCGCGTACAGCTCGTACGTGTGGTTAAACACCGGAAAGAAAAATTCAAACTCGCGACGCAGGACATGCCTGTTGCGGGGATAAGGCGCAATTCGGCGCGCAAGGGTCGATGACCTGGTCGCGAAGCGGGCAAGCTTGTAGGCGCGCCGCGAGAATTCCAGGCCGGGAATATCACTCGCATCGATACGCTCGGCGCGCGTCACACTTGAGAGAACGTCCTCGAATTCGTACGCGACGCAGTACGCGACGAGGTCGGCAATCCCACGCTGTGACAATAACAATATGTTAGGTTCCACGAGGCTTGGCTCCGATCAACCGAGGGTTCATAGGGCCGTCACACCATTTTCATTTGACCGGCGATCCGCGCTAAGGATTGAACTGACGAACCAAGTTCTAGTAACCAAGCCAGTTCGAAAGTCTCGCGTCGATGCGCAGATCCACGGTGAAAGAGCTATATTGCAGGGAGGTGCCGTGCGGCAAGCCCAGCCCCCTCCTCCCGCGAAGCCGGTACAGCCGGATCGGCGCGTCGCGCCAGCGACTGCTGTCGAGCCAAACAGTGCCTGATCCTGCGATCGCGTCCAGTGGCGACACCATAAGCTGACCCAGGGGGGTTGGTGCCGACCTAAAACCGGGTCTACGACTGGAACCCGGTCATTGGACTGAGGTCCGATCACCTTTCACATCACCCTTCGGTCCAGTCCCCCTCCGGCGGACAGGGCGGGACTATTGCGGCAAGCTTGGCTTGCTCGTCTACCCATTGTGTCCGAGCGTGCCCGATGTGCCAGGGCTGCCTTTCGGGCGCCGTTTGAGGCGTTAACGGGTTAAAGTGGACGGCCACCCGCTGGCGTTTACCGAGATCGATCCCAGTCATAGCGTTGTTGTGCCCAAGGGGTAAAATGGATGAAGAGAGGTCTGTCGACGCCACTCGGTTCGCCCCATGCCTATCCCAACGGATTTCCGGTCGATCCTGTTCTCTTCTTGTGAGGCCTATGCTATCTCACCGGCCGAGTTCCGGGCGTTCCAATCCGATTTGCGCCACCGCCAACCTTATGCTCACACATGATTTTTAAGGAGACCAAGATCCCGGGCGTGTTCGTGATCGAACTGGAGCCGCGGCGTGACGATCGCGGGTTCTTCGCCCGACAGTGGTGCGTCGATGAATTTGCGCGTGCCGGGCTCGATGCGAGAATCGCTCAGATCAATGTGGCTCGCAGCGTCGCGACCGGGACACTGCGGGGCGTGCACTATCAGAAGGCCCCACACGCGGAGGTCAAGCTGGTACGCTGTACCCACGGCGCGGTGTTCGACGTCGCGGTCGACCTGCGCTTGAACAGCCCAACATTCCGTCAGTGGTTTGGCACCGAACTCGATGACGAGTCCGGTCGCATGCTCTATATTCCCGAGGGTTGCGGACACGGCTACCTGACCTTGGCTCCGAATACCGACCTCGTATACCAGGCGTCGGTAGCGTACGCGCCCACGAGCGCAACCGGAGTGCGCCATGACGATCCGGCGTTCAACATCGCATGGCCCGGAGAGGTCAAGGTGATTTCGTCGCAGGACCGGAACTGGCCCACCTTCTCGGCAGAACGCAACGCCACTGCATGATCATGACAGGAGATCGTGTATTGGTGACCGGTGCCAGCGGCTTCCTAGGCAGTCACTGTCTGGCGCCGCTGGTCGAACGCGGGTTTGATGTCCTAGCGCTTTATCACGAGCGCACTCCGCGCGAGGTCCCCGGGGTCCGTTGGGTACGCGGTGATATCATGAATCGCGAGGCGATGCGCAGCATATTCAACGAGCATAAGCCGAAAGGCCTGCTCCATCTCGCCTGGTTCGTGGAGCCGGGCAAGCTCATCAGCGATCCGAGCAATCTCGCGTGGGCCGCGGCCAGTCTCGATTTGGTTCGAGCATTTCGCGAAGGCGGTGGCGAGCGCTGTACGATCAGCGGCTCGTGCTATGAATATGACTGGCGCTTCGGCTACTGCGTCGAGGATGTTACCCCATGCGAGCCGGACACACTTTACGGTGCGGCGAAGGATGGTCTACGACGTACGTTCTTGTCTTACTGCAACGTATCCGGTCTGTCGGGGTCCTGGGGACGTGCATTCTTCATGTACGGACCGCGCGAGAATCCTGCGCGCCTGGTATCCTCCATCATCATCTCACTGCTCAAGGGCTCGTCCGCAAAGTCATCGCACGGCTTGCAGGTGCGAGATTATCTCCACGTTCAGGATGTCGCGGACGGCATGGTTGCGCTGTTCGCGTCACAAGCTCGGGGGGCCTATAATATTGCCGCCAATTCCGCCACGACTATCCGTGAGATTGTCGAGCTGCTGGGCACGATTACCGGCCGCGGCGACCTACTCCAGATCGGTGCGTTGCCGGCGCGCGCCAATGACGCACCCCTGGTACTTGGTGATGGCCGCCGCATGCTGAACGAGTCTGGCTGGAAACCCAGGCTCACGCTCGAAGCGGGTCTGTCGGCGACGGTCGATTGGTGGCGAGCGCATTTAAATGGGCGCGAGGGATGAATTGACGATGCCAAATATTGCGATCCTGGGCACAGGAATGGCGGGTTTTGGCGCCGCACACGCCGCACACAACGCCGGCCTGCGACCGGTGATGTATGACATGCACGATCACATCGGTGGCCATACCGCGTCGTACGAATTTCCGGGCGGTTGGACCTTCGATGAAGGTCCGCATGTGTCGTTCACCAACGATGTCCGCATTCAGGATCTGTTGGCAAACAATGTCGGTGGCGAATACGAGAAGTCTGCCACACGGGTCAACAACTATTGGAAGGGTCACTGGATCAAGCATCCAGCGCAGATCAACCTGCATGGCTTGCCGGCCGATCTCGTCACCAAGATACTGTTGGAATTCGTCGAACTGACGCAGCGCACCGAAACCCCACCTATCCTTAGCTACGAGGACTGGCTGCGCGCGAGCTTCGGCAACACGTTCTCGGAAACGTTTCCGATGGAATACACCATCAAGTATCACACGACGACAGCGGCCAACATGAACACGGAGTGGATCGGACCACGCCTGTATCGCCCGAAGCTCGAGGAAGTGTTCCGCGGCGCCTTGCAGGCGAGCACTGATGACGTCCACTACATCACGGGCTTTCGCTACCCTACTCGCGGCGGCTTTGTTGCCTATCTGCAGCCGTTCCGGAAAATGGCCGATATCAAGCTCGGCCACGAGGTCGTGCGGATCGACCCGAAAGCTCGCCTGCTCCACTTCAAGAACGGCGCGACTGCCGGCTACGACAGCCTGATATCGTCGATTCCGCTTCCGGAACTGATACCAATGATTGTCGGAGCGCCAAGGGACATTCTTGACGCCGCCGAGCGGCTCGCTTGTAGCGAAGCCGTGATCGTGAGCCTCGGTATCGACCGAGCGGATCTTGTCGATGCACATTGGTCGTATTTCTATGATCGCGATATCTTCTTCACTCGACTCAGCACACCCCATTTGCAATCGCCCCGCAACGTGCCTGCGGGATGCGGCAGCCTGCAAGCGGAGTGCTATTACTCCAAGAAATATCGGCCACTCGATCGGCGCCCGGAGGATTGCATCGAGCCCGTGATCGCGGACCTCAAACGCTGCGGAGTGCTGCGCGAGAGTGATCGCGTACTATTCCGACACGCCTTGCACATCCCGTATGCAAACGTGATCTTCGATCTCGAGTCGAAACCCTCCATTACAGCGGTCCACGGCTTCTTGGACGATATCGGCATTGGATACTGCGGCCGCTACGGCGACTGGGCCTACATTTGGACCGATCAGTCGTTTGTAAGCGGCGAGAAGGCTCTCCAGCGCGTCTTGGCGCGGGCTGGATCATGAGCAGGGATCGGACGGCAGGACACGCATGATGCGTGCCGAGAACAACTCGCCAACGGGCGAAGCGAAGCCTTCGCATGCACGCACCCTTGTGGCCGAGGTTCAGTAGGCGGAATTTCCGAGATGCAGAAACACAGACGCGTAATTGGCTTGCAACAGCTGCTGGATGAAGATCTGGAGGCGGTGTGCACGGATCTGCGGGATGAATTCAGCGCGCTATCTGGCAGCCGACTGCTCGTGACTGGCGGAGGTGGATTCCTCGGATATTATCTCGTGCAATCCGTGCTGCATTGGAACGAGACGCGTTCGGCCGGGGCGAAGATAGATCTCGCGGTGTACGACAATTACACGCGCGGCTTGCCCGAGTGGCTCGAAGCCCTGCGTGGTCGACTCGAGCTGCGACGTCATGACATGATCGAGCCGTTGCCGAAAGATATCGGACATTTCGATTACATCATCCACGCTGCGGGCATCGCTTCCCCCATCTACTATCGTGCCCAGCCGCTGAAGTGCATTGACGTGAACATCAACGGGTTGCGCAATCTGCTCGATTACGCCGTGGCCGAGCGCGACGCGGGGCGCCCGCTGCGCGGGTTCCTGTTCTATTCGTCCAGTGAGATTTACGGCGACCCCGACCCGTCGGCAATTCCGACGCCCGAAACCTATCGGGGGAATGTGTCTTGCACCGGTCCGCGCGCCTGCTACGACGAGTCCAAGCGATTCGGCGAGACGCTGTGCGTCGTCTACGCCAGGCAGGAAGGGATTCCGGTGCGCATGGCGCGGCCGTTCAACAACTACGGCCCGGGCTTGAAGATCACCGATGGACGCGTAATTCCGGACTTCGCCAAGGATATTTTTGCGGGGCGCGACATCGTCATGCTTTCGGACGGCAAACCGAAGCGAACGTTCTGCTACGCGACCGACGCCATCACAGGCTATTACAAGGTATTGGTGCGCGGCGCTGCCGGGGAGGCCTATAACATCGGCATTGACCGCCCGGAGATCTCCATTGCCGACTTGGCAAACCTTACGGTCAAAGCTGCCGCCGACATTTGTGGGTACCGCGGGAAAGTCGTCCTGGGCCGCAGCCCGGAAGGGGACTACCTGGTCGACAACCCGAACCGCCGTTGCCCCGTGATCGACAAGGCACGCTCCGAGCTCGGATTCGATCCGAAGGTTTCCATCGAAGACGGGATTTATCGTTCGTTGATATGGTACACGCACAATCAGGTTGCGGCGGCAGCGTGATGAGAGTCTCGATCATCGGCACGGGCTACGTAGGCTTGGTGACGGGCGCCTGCCTTGCAGAGTTGGCGCACGATGTCATTTGCGTTGACATTGATCCGAGTAAAGTCGAGATGATCAATTCCGCGCGGGCGCCAATTCACGAGCCCGGCCTGCCCGAACTCTTGCGGCGCAATTCAGGCCGCACGCTGCATGCATCGACAGACCTGCCTGGCGCCATTGCCGATACCGATCTGACCTTCATTGCGGTTGGAACGCCGGCCTCCGGTGGCAAGATCGATCTAAGGAGCGTGGAGACGGCGGCATCCGCGCTCGGCGCCTCGCTTCGGCACAAGGCGGATTACCACACGGTGATCGTCAAGAGCACGGTTATACCCGGAACGACGATCGGCGTCGTGCGCTCCGCACTGGAGAATGCATCCGGGAAGGTTGCGGGTCGGGACTTCGGATTGGGAATGAACCCCGAATTTCTCACCGAGGGAACCGCGGTGGCAGATTTTTCGCGCCCCGATCGGCTCGTATTCGGGGGCATCGACGCCCGAACACACAAGGCCTTGGACGAGCTTTATTCAAGTTTCGATCTCGCCGTCCCGCGCATCGTGACCAATCCGACAACTGCGGAGATGATCAAATATGCGTCGAACGCCGTGCTCGCCACGATGATCTCATTTTCGAACGAAATCGCGCGCTTGTGCACAGCGGTCGGCGGTGTTGATGCGATCGACGTGATGCGCGGCGTACATATGGCGGGCTACTTCACGATCCGCCGCGGCAACGACAAAGTTGTAGCGCCAATTACGAGCTTCCTTGAGCCCGGTTGCGGCTTCGGCGGCAGTTGTCTACCGAAGGATGTGACGGCCTTGATCGGCCAGGGCCGTGATAAGGGCGTGGAATTGAATCTGTTGCGGAGCGTGATCGAGATCAATCAGGGGCAGCCCGACGAGATGATGCACCTCATCGGTCGTCACGTCACTTCGCTTCACAATGTACCGGTCGCGGTCCTCGGGATTGCGTTCAAGCCGGACACCGACGATGTGCGCGAGTCTCCAGCGTTTCCAATTATTCGTAAACTCAAGGCGCAAGGCGCGCGCGTGACGGCCTATGACCCGGTTGCGCGTCCGGTTGAACACGAGGCTCTCGCCGATGTGAAGGTGGCCGGATCCTTGCGCGAGGCGGTCACCGATGCGCAAATCATTGTTCTGGTCACGCGATGGGCGGAATTCTCCCAGTTGGCCACGTTGCTGGATGAGTTGGGACACCGTCCGCTCGTCGTTGATGGGCGTCGCGTGCTCGATCCCGAGAGTTTTGCACGCTATGACGGCATCGGCCGCTAGGCGCTTTCATTGGCGACCGTGAAAACAGCGAGTTGGCGCAAGATGTCCAATCGCTCCGAGAACCGCGCAAGGCCCGCACGAATCAGCTTTTACGGGAACTTCGGTGCCGGCAACCTCGGCAACGAATGCACCCTACAGGCGGTCATCGAGCAGACTCTGCGACGCTCGCCCGACGCCCGATTGTTGTGCTTCTGCACGAACCCCCAGGATGTGCGGACACGCCACAACATCGCGGCCTTTCCCTCGGAAGCTATCGACAGGTCCGGCTCACACAGGCCGAAGGGTTATCTGGCACGGATCCTCCGTATCGCTTTCCAGCGTATTCCTCTCGAACTCTTGCATTGGCTCAAGGCGCTATTGGCGGTCAGCCGCACGGACATGCTCATCGTTGCCGGAACGGGAATCGTCGCGGACTACATGTGCGGACCGCTGGGGTGGCCATATGACATCTTCAAGCTATCCACTCTCGCCGCGCTGTGCCGGGTCAAGCTCGTGTTCCTCAGCGTTGGGGTTGGGCCTATCCGGCATCCACTCAGCCGCTGGTTCCTCAAGAGGAGCCTCGCCCTCGCCCGTCATCGCAGCTACCGGGACAAGGCATCGAAGCAATACCTGGAGCAGATCGGATTTAACACCGATGGCGATTTCGTCTGCCCTGACGTGGTCTTCGGCCTGTCGCAGGCCAACCTCGTCGCTGGCGTTGGCGCGGGTCCGAGGCGGGTCGTCGGACTAGGGCTCAAGGATTACGGATCAACGGAGCAACTCGAGCCGAAGGTCTTTCGAAAATACTTGGATGTGATGGCGGCCTTCGTCTCCTGGCTCCAGCAGCATGGTTACGGGGTGCGGCTGCTCATCGGCGATATTCAGTATGACATCCCGGTGACAAACGAATTCCTCGCCGTCCTGAAGAGCCGGAACATCCCTGTGAACGCACCGTTGCTGATTGCCGAGCCGGCCCTGACTGTCAAGGAGTTGCTCCGCCAAGTAGGTGAGGCCGAGGTTGTGATCTCGCCTCGGTATCACAACCTCGTCATGGGATTGATCCAGAAAAAGCCGGTCATTGCGCTGTCCGACCATCCCAAGCTGGATTCGCTCGTGACCGAATTCGGCCTGGCGCAGTACGTCGTTCCCTTGGGAGACCTGAGCCCCGACATTCTGATCACCAAATTCGAGGAATTGGAGAACGCCGTTCCGCGAGTGAGGCCCCTCATTTCGGCGGAATTGGACAGATATCGCGAGGCGATCGATGCGCAGTGCGCAAACCTCCTTGGGGAAGCGGATGCCGCGCCTCGAGCTCTCACGGCGGCGCGGTAGCTGTCCCATGCATCAACGACCTCCCGCCCATACAAGCGGTGGTCGACTGCCCGTTGACCGCCTCGGCTCGCGCGATCAGGCTGCGAGGCGACGTATCCGCCGACAAAAAATGATGATACAGGACGCTCGCACGTTCCATCCGCTTGTAGGCCGCGACGTTCCGCCCGGGCGACAACCCCAAATGTTAATCGGCGAGCGATTTACACCGCTGACATTGTGACGGACAGCGGAACCGGAGCTTGAGAAATGTTTGAGCGGCACAGACGCGCGGCGAGGGTCAGCCGCCCAATTCGTCCAAGCATCAGTTCGCCGGGGAGCGATCCAGGTGATCCCAGACTGATGCGCGTTTTACACCTCGATCCGGCGCATCAATCAGATAGCGACCCAGTGCATTTGCTATCGGACGCTAACGCGTGGTAATAACCGGTAAGCTCTTCCGGCGCCGAACGCCAGCTTCCCGGCAATCTGGATGAGGAGAGGACATGCACTACACACATCGACTTCCAACTTTGACCTCTTTTGATCAAAAGGGCCTCTTCGGGTTTACATTCGGTCCGCTGCAGCAAAAAGACCTCGAAATTTACTACATCGAGGTCGAGCAGGGACATGATACATTCATTGTAAGCAAACGAATTACGCGCATTTACTATATTCTCGCCGGAAGCGGTTACTTCACAATAGCCAATCGCAAATACGACGTCAGTCCGGGCATGTTGGTAGAGGTGCCGCCAAAGACAGAATATTCTTATTCAGGAACAATGACACTCATAGCGATCTCGAAACCCCGTTGGTTCAATGGCAACGACACCCACACGAAATGGAACCCTGATGTCATTCAGACAAATTCTCCTCTCCCCAGCAATGGAACGCCCTTGAAGATTTTTGCCAGATCCCTAATCAACATGTACCTAGAAGCTAATCGAAGATTGTGGGTGAGGCTTCCTGCATCGCTTTTCGAGCTTGGCCCTGTACGCGCTTATGGCAACCTTTTACATATATTGGCTCGTCGATATGGTACTCGCGCGCAAGCTCCCAGCACGTTTTTTCTTCGCAATCGTCCCGCGCTGGAGTTGATCCGACGTCTGATAGGTCGCAGTGCCGCGGGTGATACATTAAGGGTCGCTGTCCTCGGCTGCAGCACCGGCGTCGAAGCTTACTCGATCGCCTGGACGATACTGGCCGCCAGACCCGATTTGAAGCTCATCCTGCACGCGATGGACATTTCAAAGCGTGCGGTAGAATTTGGGAGTCGCGGCAGGTACTCGCTCGTCGCTGCAGAGTTGACGGATACCAACATCTTTGAACGAATGACGGAAACAGAGATTATGGAACTGTTTGACCGTGACGGCGATGTCGTCGCGGTCAAATCCTGGATAAAGGACGCGATCAGGTGGCAGGCCGGCGATGCCAGTGACTCAGAGACTCTCGATGCTTTGGGACCTCAGGATATCGTGGTCGCGAACAATTTTCTTTGCCATATGCCTCCCTTGATAGCGGAGAAATGTTTGCACAACATCGCTCGCCTGGTGCGTCCTCACGGGTACGTCTTCGTTTCCGGGATTGACTTGGACGTCAGAACAAAAGTTGCAAGCGATCTCGGATGGTACCCCGTAAAAGATTTACTGGAGGAGATTCACGAAGGGGATCCTTGTATGAAATCGTACTGGCCGTGTCATTATGTGGGCTTGGAACCTTTGAACAAGAACAGGGAGGATTGGGTACGTCGCTACGCCGCGGCTTTTCAGGTTGTCCCTTACGGCGAGAAGGCCGGCAATACGATCGATATTTCCACGGCGGCCCGTTCGGCGAACGAACAAGCTGCGTCTGAGCGCTCCTCGCAGAAGGCCGTCGTAGATGCACCAAAGGTTTAGCAACTCTCTTCGGGGTCGTCTTCACCCCCGCATGTAGCTGAAAGAAGTGAATGCGATGGCGCGTGGAGATGGTCACTTCGAACACACTGTGCCGCGATCGGTGCGTCCGGTGCAGACGTCGGGGGCGTTCGTGAATCGAGCCACACGAATAAACAGCCTGTCCCGGCGTATAGCAGAGACCGGACTACGCGAACCGCCGAACCGATTTGACATCCGGCAGCTTCTCGGCTGAGCGAGGCGATTGATCAAGATGGCCGAAAGCGTAGGAGCTTATTTCGAGGAGCATAAAGAATCCCGGGATCTTGGGCGACTGGCATTGCGTGGCGGCACCGCATCTGTCGCGATGCAATACGGAAACGGCGTTCTTCAGATTGTGGCTGCTATCGTTTTGGCACGCCTATTGGCGCCTGAGGACTTTGGTCTCGTCGCGATTGTCGCGGTTCTCACGAGCTTTGCGCCATTGCTGATCGACTTTGGCCTTGGCGATGCTACAACGCAAAAGAGCAAGATAACGCCAGCCCAAGTCAGCAGTCTTTTTTGGCTCAGTAGCGGAATTGGGTTGGCGATTGCGGCAGTTGTCGCCGCTTGCAGCCCACTGATCGCATGGATCTTTGGCGAACCCAGGCTAGAGGCCATCGCCGTGTTGTCTTCCATCACCTTCGTGCTGTGGGGAATATCGAACCAGCACCTGGCACTTCTACGACGCACAATGCAATTTGGCCGGATCGCCAAGATCCAAATTCTGAGTACCTTGGCGGGGATCGTCATCGCCATTTTCTTGGCGATGTGTGGTTATGGCTATTGGGCGCTGGTGGTGCGTCCGATCGCGAACTCGCTGTTGGTTGCTATCGGGGCGTGGCTCGTTTGCCAATGGCGGCCCGGAGTGGCCGTTTTTGACAATGAAGTAAAGTCAATGGTTCGGTTTGGACTGCATGTGGTAGGCTTTTCGGTCACGTATTCTGTCGCTAGAGCGGTCGACCGGATTGGGCTTGGTCTATTCTACCCGCCTGGAGAGGTCGGCTACTATCAAAACGCAATAACGCTGTATGATAACTCAATCTTCGCCACACTGAGTCAGGTTCACACGGTCGGCAGCGCGGCCCTGAGTAAACTTCAATCCAACCCTGCCGCCCTTCGACAAAAATACGAAGCGGCACTATCCGCCCTTGCGTTTTTCCTGATGCCTGCAGCGGCGGTCCTGTCGGTGATCGCCCAAGATCTGACGGTTATCTTGCTGGGCGAAAAATGGCGAGCCGCCGGCTTACTCTTGAGCATTATCGCGTTGCGCGGAATTTTCCAAGTCGTTGAAGGCTCACAGGGGTGGCTGCATCTTTCCATTGGGCGGCCGGACCGCTGGCGAAATTGGGGAATGGTCTCGGCGGTTGTCCAGGTCATAGCGGTTGTCGGAGGCCTCCCCTTCGGCCCCACAGGGGTTGCCGTAACGGCCGTCATTGCAAGCCTTGTCATTGCCCTGCCCTCCATTAGCTATGCTGGGCGTTCAATAGGGATTGGTGCCGCACTCGTCATCCGGGCTGTCGGCAAGCAGCTGATCGCTGCAATGGGCATCGTGGTCGGAGGGTGGTGGCTGCGAACTGCTCTCACCGATTATTCCAGCTACGTCCGCATCTGCCTGTTAATCGGCTTCTCTGCATTCATATATCTTATTGTGATTATTGGGCTTTTTCGCTTTATCGAGCCGATAAAAATCGCAGCCGGCATCGCGCGAGATCTGTGGAGGAATCGATAGCCATCGTTAGCCGGAGGGCCTCTGTCGGGCTCATCGCCGCTCCGACGCCACGGTTCGCGCGGAACGCAACGAGGGCGAATCAAGAATTCCAACAAGCGGTGCAATCGGGTCCAACGTCTGTTTTGCAAGCAGCGCGGCAGTTTGGTCGGTGGAGACCCTCGGAAATCGCTCGACCAATACGGATAGGCCCGGGTCATTACACGAGAGAAAGCGACACGCTGCCTCGCCAGCCGCCTTCGCCAGGGCATATTCCGCGAAATCACGCGGCATCTCGTCGACAAAAACCGTCGATGGATAGAACACGGCCAGACCGTCCGGCGCCAACGCGCGCACCGCGTAAACCAGCCTCAGAAAAGCATCGACATAGTAACTGGAATAATCGGCGAACAGCCGTGCGGAAAAAAGGCCCGTTCCGACTTGGATCAGCGGGGTGGCAAAAAAATAGAGGTGCGTGGGGACCCATCTGTCACCCAGCACAGTACTCAAATCGGCCGGAGGATTGAGAACGTCGAGGGATGCCGCAGCCGCGCGTCCTTTGCCTTCCACGATCTCGGCGACCACCCTCGCGGCATCTTCCAACCCACGAGCGTAGGTTAGCCGAACCTCCGCGCCGCCGGCGGCGAGAAGTTTGGCACAAACCTCGCCCATCCCGCGTGATCCCCCGACGACCAAAGCTCGTTCTCCGCAGTAAGCGCCCGGCGCCACAGCTTCTCTGATCGCCACATAGCTCGGTTGAGCGACGGTCCTGGGCCGCACGAAGGCGACAAGGGTGCCTCTGGCCCCGCATCCGGCGACTTCGATCGACAGGCGCGCAAAGCGCTCGTCAAAATGACGAACTTGCCAGCTCAGAGACGAGCCCCCGTTGGCCGGCTCGTCGAAGGTGAGATTCAGGCCCGAATAGAGGGAATGCAGCCCGGGGCATTCCATGCCGATCAAGCGAGTCGAGCCGAGCAGAATGGCAATTTGGTCGACCGGCAGTACTTGATTGAGGCGCGGGAATGAAGCGCCTAGGACAGCCTCATCGACCATCAGCTCAACCGTTCCGGCCGCCGCCGGCAACGCGGATCGCTCGATCTCGCGGCAGCGACCGTGCGGGGGTGATCCGCTTGTTACCGCACCTCGCCTGGTCAGAGGCAAATAGGTGCACTCGACACTGCCGACTTTGACGGCATCGACGTATAACTGCAACTGAGCCGTTCCGTTCTCCAACGTAGCACTGCAGCTTACCTGATCTCCGACGCGCACCGGCGCGTTGAAGCCGACAGTCAGCGTATGCAAACGGACAGGGCTTTTGAGCCCAACCTCCAGCGCCCAAAGCAACAGATGGACGCCGTGCACCACTGGACTTCCGAAAATAAGTCGTCTGGCACCGATAGGATCGACATGAAGCGGGTTAAAGTCGCCGGAGAGTGCCGCGAAGTCGTGTTGGTCCTTCATGGTAAAAGTTCGGCTGGTCATCAATCTCTTCTCTTCGCTATGGGCTGGAGGACGGAGCTGCGGGGGGCTGGTCCGTTATCGCCACTCCACTTGTCAGCCGCGATTCTTGTGGTTCCGCGCTGCTCTAGTCGTACAACATCGCTTGAAGTCGCGCTGGAGTCATCCGGAGGACGACAATCCCTCTCACCCGCCCACTCAGTCGGCGTCTCTCCTTGCAGCCGTATGCTCGTAAAAGCCTGTCGGGGCCCGGTGCTCCACATTCTTAGCCCGGGTCAAGCGCATGGTCCACGCTCGTCTGAATGCGCGCAGGCACGCCAACGCGCGCGATTCGACGAACGCGGTCCCAGAGGGACGTGGGACTGCATTGAGCATTCAGATCGCCACTTGAAGTTGTCTTTTGCACATTTCCGCCAAAATTCTAGAGGTATTAATCTTGTCATGGCCGATATGGGAATATTAGTGGACGCGAGTGACTGGTTTTGTATGCTGCTCGGTAGCGGGCTACGGGTGGACCAGTCCTAGGTGCCAGTGTTTCTGCAGAGCTGTTATATATGGAGAAATTGCCGAATTCGGCCGGACAACTGCCATCGGGGGTCGGGGGGCGCTATTCCGAAGGCGCGAAGCCCTCTGCGCGTCCTTTCGGCGACTCCCCTGAGGACTCCGCGTTCGGGGGCGCCCCCGGAGCGGGCCGACCGCTCCAGACACGCAAAGGCCGATGGCCTCTTCAAGCCCTCCGCGATAGACCCGTCCTATATGTGATGGCTATCTTCAGCGTGCTGGTGGCTACAGCGCTGTATTCGCTGCGGCGCGATGGCATATTCGCGTGTCCGGCGAGCGCGTATGATGGGAACCACTACCTCGCTTACTGCAATGTAGGCGGTTACGGTGACTATGATCACGGTGCATTCTGGTTTGGGCTGGAGCCGGCTGCGCGGGACTTTGCAGTCTCAGCCGATGTATTGTTTGTTGGCAACAGCGCGACGGAGTTCGGCTTTTCCACTCCGGCATCGGAGCGCTGGTTCGCCGCCAATGGCTCTCGTTTTTATCTATTGGGTTTTAGTCATTTTGAGAATTCAACCTTTATCGAACCTCTTCTTTCGCGCTTGCATCCGCGGGCACGAGCGTATGTCGTCAATGTAGATCGTTTTTTTTCGGATCAAGAGACCGTGATCGGACATGATGTCATGCGTGGCTCGGACATGCGCCGCTGGTATATTGTGAAGCAAGGCTGGCAGCCCCCGCACAGGATGTTGTGCACTTGGCAGGCTCGTCTGTGCGGTCATGCATTATCATTCTACAGACAACGCGAAACGGGTGAGTGGCGCCTTACTGGATCGGAAATTGGGTTAACGCCATCGGAGATAGGACGGGAGCTCCCCGCCGATGCCGCACTCGTCGCACAGGAGAAAGCTAGGGCGGAATCCTTTATCGCCAAGCTCGGCGTGGCCCCTCAGTGCGTATTCCTGACCTATGTTCCGTCAAAGGCCAATGAGAGGGCTACAGCGGCGGATCTCGCCTCCGCGCTTGGGTTCGAACTGATATCGCCTCGAATCAGCGACTTGCATACCTTCGATGGCATCCATCTCGACCCACCAAGCGCAGAACGGTTCGCCAGCGCCTTTTTTGATATTGGTGGGGCGCGCCTGCGGCAGTGCCTGAATAGCAACGGGACGCGATCGGGTGCCGATACCTCCAAAGAGACGAGGGGTCGACGATGAAATGGCTGCCGCCTCCGCATGAGTTTCACGCGCGGCTGACCGCCATTCAAGCGATCGACAAGCCGCATTACCGGTTGCGGGAATTGGCAGCTCTAGCAACTGCCAACCTGTCCTTTCTCGAAACTCTTCAAATCGACGCCGCGCTCGCACAAACCGCGCAAGTGGCGGATTCGGGGTTTGACAAGGTGAGACTTGCGGTACTCGCCGGGAGCACCATGGACCATTTGTTGCCATCGATCCGGGTGGCCGGCCTGCGGCGAGGATTGTGCATCGAAACCTATGCGGCGGGATATCGACAATATCGTCAAGAGTTGCTTGCTCAAACCGCCGGACTCAGAGATTTCAAACCCGACGTAGTTCTCTTCAATCTTGTCGCGAGCGAGTTTATCGGCGCAACACCTATCACTGCATCTTCCGAAGAGAGCGACCACCTGGTCGAGGCCATCGCTAAAGATTTGCAATCGATGTGGAACCTCGTGAAAGACGAGTTAGGGGCGACGGTGGTCCACCAGTCGTTTCTTGATACCGAGCCCGCGTTGTTTGGCGGCCTCGACGTGATCGTCCCAGGAGCACCCGCTCGCCTTGTCACAAGATTAAACAGCACTCTGGCGGATATCGCCTTCAGGCAGGGCGTGCTCTGGCTGGATGTCAATCGCGCAAGCGCGCGGTATGGTCAAGATGCCTGGTTCGACGTCGGTCGATGGCTGCAGGCAAAAATGGAAATTGCTCCGCAAGTTGCCCCGCTCTATGGAGACTTGGTCGCTCGGCTCATTGCGGTGGCGCGCGGGAAGTCGAAGAAATGCCTCGTGTTGGACCTGGACAATACCTTATGGGGCGGCGTCATCGGCGATGACGGCATCGAGGGTATCATACTAGGCAATGGCACTGGCGTTGGCGAAGCTTACTTAGCGCTTCAGCGATACGCAAAAACCCTCAAGGATCGCGGGGTTATTCTCGCCGTATGTTCGAAAAACGATCCGTCTATCGCGGAGACCGCCCTGCGAACCCATCCTGAAATGCTGCTGAAGCACTCTGATTTTGCCGCGTTTGCGGTGAATTGGAACGATAAACCAAGCAATCTCCAAGCTATTGCCCACCGACTCAATATTGGGCTGGAAAGCCTGGTCTTTGTGGATGATAACCCGGCGGAACGGGCTCACGTTCGAGCTACCCTGCCCATGGTCGCTGTGCCCGAGCTGCCCGATGACCCGGCCCATTTCGTACGCTGCATTGCAGATGCAGGATACTTCGAATCCGTTTCATTCACGAAAGAAGACGCGGAACGGGCGGACCAATATACGGCCAACAAGAAACGCGATGCTTTGCAAAGCGCCGCGGGCGGCATAGATGACTTCCTTCAGCGGCTCGAAATGTTTGTCGAGTACGGCCCTGTGACGTCCTTGAACATCGCACGGGTCACGCAGCTCATCAACAAGACAAATCAGTTCAACACGACCACCGTTCGCCTCGCCGAAAATGATGTTTCGGCGTTCGCGGCGCTTCCTGGATCGATTGTGCTACAATTTCGCCTGATCGACCGGTTTGGCGACAATGGCCTCGTAAGTGTGATGATCGTGGCTCCGGCTACGAGTGGCGCCGGGACCCTGGACCTGATCAATTGGGTGATGAGCTGCCGCGTGTTTGGCCGCCAACTCGAGGAGGAAGCCTTGAACATTCTGGTGCGAGCCGCTCGTATCAACGGTGCCCAAACGCTGCGAGCGGCTTTCAAACCGACTGACAAGAATGCCGTGATCAGGGATCTCTTCGCGCGCCTGGGCTTTGCGCGTGACGCGATGGCGGAAAAACCTGACGGTGCTAGCGAATGGGTGTTAGCCTTGGATAATTATGTTCCCCGACGGACTTGGATCGCGCACAGGGAGAACGCTCAGTGACTGACCAAGATATTTTCGACGCCCTGTCTCAAATTCTCCGAATTTTACTGCGCAATGAGTCCGTCGTGCTTACAGCACGAACGACGAGGCGGGATGTTCCCGGCTGGGATTCGTTGAATTACATCAATTTCATTGCTGCTGTAGAGGGAAAATTCGGCATCAAATTCCGAATGGCTGATGTCGAATCCTTCGAAACAGTTGGCTCGATCGTGGAGGCGATAAAGGCCCGAAAAGGCGCGTAACAAGGTATGGTCAGTCATGCTGTTTAACTCTGACGAATTCATTCTGCTTTTCTTGCCGGTAACCGTCGCGGGCTTCCTACTTTTCGGCCGCGGGTCGAGATCGTTGGCCTGGGCCTGGTTGATTGCCGCGTCCATTTTCTTTTATGCTTGGTGGCGTCCCTTCAATCTGGTGATCATTGGTTCGTCGATTGCCGTTAATTTTGCCTTTGCCTGCGTCTTGTTGCGCCTTGCTCGTGAGGACAGCCGACGCCGGCTACGAACTCTTGTTCTGACGAGCGGGATTTTGTTCAACGTTGCGTTTCTCGGATATTTCAAATACGCGAATTTTCTTGTGATCGCCGCCAATGATCTGACCGGGAGCAACTTTGTACTCGCACACATAATACTTCCACTTGGGATTTCGTTCATCACGTTTCAGAAGATCGCGCTCCTCGTCGATGTCGCCGGGGGGCGAGTTGAATCCTTTACAACCCGCGATTTTCTTCTGTTCGTGTTATTTTTCCCTCCGCTGATCTCCGGACCGATCGTGCACTACCGAGAGCTGATACCACAAGTTCATGCAGCGAAGTGTCGATTCAATGCCGACATGTTTGCCGCGGCGCTTACGCTGTTTTGTTTTGGTCTTTTTAAGAAGGTCGTTCTGGCGGATGGGATTGCACAATACGTGTCCCCTATTTTCGCTGCCGCGGCGGCCGGCGAGGTAATGACGCTGCCGCACGCCTGGTTCGCCGCTGTAGGCTTCACGGAGCAAATTTATTTTGATTTTTCGGGATATTCCGATATGGCCTGCGGTGCCGCACTGTTTTTTGGTCTCAGATTACCGATTAACTTCGATTCTCCTCTGAGGGCATCAAGTATTATTAATTTTTGGGTCCACTGGCACATGACGTTGACGCGGTTCTTGACCGCCTACATTTATAATCCAATAGCTTTAGCGCTATTGAGGCGGAGGTCAGCCAAAGGAATGAGCACTCTCAGCAGCCGCGGTTCGAGCGCGGGCGCATTTGTGAGTGTGCTGGTCTGGCCAGTCCTGGCGACCATGTTGGTATCGGGCGCGTGGCATGGCGCCGGGTACACCTTCCTGCTTTGGGGCCTGCTTCATGGGGTCTATTTGATCGTGAATCACGCATGGCGGCAGTACGGGCCTGCCTCAACGCCCCCCAAAGGGATGCGGCCGCCCTTTGTGACATTTATCGGTTTCATCTTGACGTTCGTCGCCGTCACCTTCGGTATGATCCTATTTCGCGCTCCCGACCTCGCATCTGCGGTTAACCTCGTTAAGGGCTTCGTTGGATTTCATGGCATCCTCCCGGTGCGCGACGTCGCCAACGCAGCGCCGATTCAGGGCGAGCTTGTTGCAATCTCCCTACGAGCTCTCGCCTATTTAGTCGGCTTGCTGGTGATCGCGCTGCTGATGCCGAACTCGCTTCAAATGATGTCAAAATACGAGCCGGCGCTTTACATCGAGAAGCACGCCCCCCAGGTGGCCGGAGTAGGTCCGTCGTTCTATTGGCGTCCGTCGATTCCATGGATGGGCTTTATCGCTGTGCTCGCCGCCGTTTCAATGATACGGCTGTCGGGGAGGAGTGAGTTCCTCTACTGGCAATTCTAGTAACGGAAGGTTGGCCGTTAAGACCTTGACTTCAACGTGCGTCCCAGCCACGTCCGGGATGATGAGACGCAAAAGGCCAAAGGCCATACAAGGATATAAATGACCGACACAACCATATTTTTGGAGGCATTCGTCATTAGACGGAGGTCGGTCTTTAAGTTTGATAATTCATAAGGATGTTGGCAATTTCTCAAAACGGGGCGGCCCCACGGCGCGGGCGCCCTGGCGGCAGGACGCAAAGAATGTGGTCAGCATCTCGTCCTTTTGAGGAACCGCGTCGATGTGCGGCATAGCCGGGATCATCGGGCGGCTGGATGAGCGCAACCGCGCCGCGCTGGCGCGGATGAGCGATGCCATGGTCCATCGCGGCCCCGACGCCAGCGGCATATGCGAGTCCGCACCTGACGCCCGCGGCTGGGGCGCGTTGCTCGCGCACCGACGGCTCTCGATTCTCGATCTCTCGCCCGCTGGCGCCCAGCCTATGACCGACCCGGTGACGGGCCACGTTCTGGTCTTCAACGGCGAGATATATAATTTTGTCGATGTACGGCAGCGCTTGATGCGCGAAGGACAGCAGTTCCGGTCGACTGGTGACACGGAGGTCATGCTGAGGGCGATCGCCTTACACGGCCCCGAGGCCGTGACCTGGCTGCGCGGCATGTTCGCCTTCGCAAGCTGGGACCCGAGGCAGCGTCGGCTGCTGGTGGCAAGGGATCCGCTGGGCATCAAGCCCCTTTATATGACTCTATCGGCGGACCCGGACGCGGGCTGGTCGGTGGCTTTCGCTTCAGAGGTTCGAGCCCTGCTGGCTGGCGGCCTGCTGGGCACACCTCACTTGGACCCGCGCGCCGTAGCCAGCGCCGTGTGGAATGGCTTCGTGGTCGGCCCTGCTACAGCCGTCAAAGGCATCGAGCTGCTGCCTCCGGGCCGGTTGCTCGAGCTGGACGGGGCCGGCAAGGTAGTTCGGCAGGAAGACTTCTGGCGCATTCCCGAGCGCGCCCCCGATCCCACCATGTGCGAGGAGGACTTGGCCGCAGTCCTGGAGGACGGGTTGAAGCTCCACCTCGCCAGTGACGTGCCTCTGGCCATCTTTCTCTCCGGCGGCGTCGACTCGTCAGTAATGGCCAATCTGGCCCAGCGTGCCGCCCAGAGTCCTATCCACACCTTCACCCTCGCCTTCGAGGAGCAGGAGTTCAATGAGGGGCCCATCGCGAGGCGGATCGCCGCCGCCATCGGCACCCAACACCACGAGGTGATGCTGTCGGAGGGGCATTTCGTCGAGAAGCTGGAGGCAGCGCTCGACAGCCTTGACCAGCCGACCTTCGACGGGCTGAACGCGTACTACATGTCGCTCGCCATCCGCAGCGCGGGCTTCACCGTTGCCCTGTCCGGGGCAGGCGGCGACGAGCTCTTCGGAGGTTACACGTCTTACCGTGACCTCCCCGTGCTGCAGCGCTGGTGCCATCGCGTCGCTTGCGTGCCGCGCGACCTGCAAGTCGCCGTTGCCACGCTGGCGACGTCGCTGCTGCGCCGCTCTGGTGGGGCGGTGCCGCCTCAGTCCCGCTGGGCCAAGCTCCCCGAAATGGTACGTCACGGCGACGACATGTTGGCACTCTACCAACTCGCCTATGCGCTCTTCCTGCCCGAATTCCAGCGCGAGCTCCTCGCACCGGATTTCGCCGAGATACTGGGCAACGGTCTGCCCACGGCGATGCGCCAACGAGTAACGGCCGAGACCCGGGCGCGGTCGCCGCTATCGGCGATCAGCGTCATGGAGCAGCGGCTTTTCCTGGGCGAGCGGCTGCTGCGCGATAACGATGTCGCCAGCATGGCCTCCTCGCTGGAGCAGAGGGTGCCGTTGGTGGACCAAGTCCTCTACGAGAGCGTGGATCGATTGCCGGATCAGGCGCGCTACCATCCGTTGGGTCGGAAATCCATGCTGCGCCGCATTGGCCTGCGCGGCCTCGACCCGACGCTGTTCGAGCGGCCCAAGAGTGGGTTCGTTCTGCCGTTCGACCGCTGGATCCGGCGCGGTCTCAGGGATGCCATTGACCAGACCCTGCGGGACCCGCAGGCCATCGCTGCAGCCGGCCTCGCGCCCGCCGCGGTTGAGCGGCTCTGGCGCGCCTTCATTGATGGGGCACCCGGCATCTACTGGTCGCGGATCTGGTCGGTATACGTTTTTGTCCGATGGTGCCACCGCAACAACGTCTTTCGGTAAGACCGATGTTTCCTTTCTCTTTGTATCAGCGCAAGCTAAGTAACGTTAATGTCGAAGGCATCGGGTTAACGTCATTCGAGGATAGAAAAAGCCTATTTTTTCGGATCGCGCTTTGACGACGCGATGTGGTAGAGAGAGCACCGTCTGTTCTCCCCGGAGCGCATCGATGGCTGGACGTCGGTACTGCTTGATTACTCCCTGCCGCGACGAGGCGAGATACGCGCGCCGCACGCTCGAGTCGGTACTTCGTCAATCGACGCCTCCAGCGTTGTGGATTATCGTCGACGATGGATCGAAGGATGCAACGCCCAGCATCCTAGCCGAGTATGCAGCGCGCGTTCCGTTCATCCGTGTTATCACCCGCGCCGATCGTGGCGACCGCAAACTGGGCGGCGGTGTGATCGACGCCTTCTACACCGGGTACGACACCATCGATCCAGGCGATTTCAGCTATGTATGCAAGCTAGACCTGGACCTGGACCTCCCTGCCCGTTACTTTGAGACCTTGATCGAGCGGATGGAAGCCGAACCGCGCATCGGTACCTGCTCCGGTAAGCCCTATTTTCCGGCGCCGGGAAACGATGGGCCGTTCCAACTCCCCCTCGTCGACACTTCCCACTTCATCTCTGAGATGATCGGTGATGAGAATTCGGTGGGAATGACCAAGTTCTTTCGCGCGACCTGCTTTTGCCAGATCGGCGGATTTACGCGCGAGCTGATGTGGGACGGAATCGACGGCCACCGGTGCCGTCAGCTCGGCTGGATTGCAGTCTCTTGGGACGAGCCGGACCTGCGTTTCATCCACCTGCGCCCGATGGGCACCAGCCACAAGAACTGGTGGACCGGCCGTCAACGCCATGGCTTCGGCCAATATTTCATGGGAACGTCGCCCTGGTATATGCTCGCCAGCGCGGCCTACCGCATGACACGGCCGCCGCGCGTCGTCGGCGGGCTGGCGATGCTCTATGGTTACTTCAAGAGCATGGCGCAGCGAACGCCCCGCTACGGTGACGTGGAGTTCCGGCGGTTCCTGCGCCGCTACCAGTGGGCATGCCTTTTTCGGGGCAAGACCAGCGCTACCGCCCGCCTTAACGAACGTCAGCAGGAATCCTGGGATCCCTCACGGTCCGCGAGTGTAATCTAACACTGGAGGCCAGCACTTAAGTCCCTGCTGTGCGCAAATTTCGTTGAGCTGTAAATTAATTTCGGCATGTTGCACCGAGGTCGCGCATGTCCCTGGAGAGGAGAACGCCAAAACATGGGAATCCGCGTCGGCATCGTCGGGGCCGGAAAGATGGGAGTGTCACACTTCGCAATCGCCAACGCGCTGCCAGATACGGCGGTGGTCGCGGTCTGCGACACCTCGCACTACATCGTCTCGGTCCTCAAGAAGTACACGGGCGTTCAGACCTTCACCGGCTATCAGGAGATGATCGACGAGGCCCGCCTCGACGCGGTTATCGTTGCTACCCCGACCTCCACCCATTTCGCCTGCGCGCGGTACGCCCTGGAAAGGGACATCCATGTCTTCGTCGAGAAGCCGCTTACGCTCTCGCCCGCAGAAAGCCGTGCCCTGTCCGATTTCGCCATTCAGCGGCGACGCGTCAACCAGGTCGGCTTTCACAACCGTTTTATCGGAACCTTTCAGGAGGCGCAGCGTCTGGTGCGCGCTGGCGTGCTGGGGAAGATTTTGAACGTTCACGGAACCGCCTTCGGGCAAGTTGTGGTCAAAGAGCAGGGTCGGACTTGGCGGGCCAGCAAGGCGGAGGGAGGGGGCTGTCTCCACGACTACGCGAGCCATGTCATCGACCTGCTGAACTTCCTGGTGGGCCCTCCCATCCGGGTTCAGCGCGCGAATCTGCGGTCCATCTTCTCCCGCGATGTGGAAGACGCCGTCTCGGCGGTCTTCGCCTACGCGGAGGACGCGTCTGGGATCCTCGAGACCAACTGGAGCGACGACAGTTATCGCAAGATGACTACAGCCGTCACCATCGACGGCTCGGCCGGCAAGCTGATCGTCGACCGCCAGGAGCTCAAGGTCCACTTGCGCGAGCCACGTGGCTTTGAGGACTACGTGGAGGGCTGGAACACACGCTACATCACCGCGCTTCAGAAGCCGGTCGGATTCTATTTGCGCGGCGAAGAGTACTCGGCCCAACTCGAGGCTTTCACCGAGGCTATTCGGACCGGCAACATGGCCCACGAGAATTCCTTCGCATCCGCCTACGAGACAGATCGCGTCGTCGACCTCATCCTCAAAGCGAATAACGTCAAAGGCTGAGTATCGATCATGGCGACCATCGACCGCATTCTTTTCGGAGACAACCAGTTCTTCGGCGTGAACCACATGTCCGAGGAAAAGGCACGCCAGCAACTGCTGAGATTCAAGGACACCTCCGCGATCATCGAGGTGCTGGACCAGGCCTACGACATGGGCATCCGCACCTTCATGTGCACTACGCACGATCGGATCGGTGAGATCTGCGATCACATGCGTGCCCACCGCGAGCGCTACAAAGATTTCGTCTACTTTCCCTGCATGCCCTACGCACACAAGTACGCCAACTCGGTGAGCCAGGTCGGGATGCTCGAAACCATCCAGCGATTCGCGGCCGGCGGGGTAATGAGCACCCTCTTCCGCGGCGCGGTGGGGACGCTCACCCGCGACGTCTACGCGCTGATGAACCTTCTCATCGACGCGGAGATGAAGCGGTTCGAGGGCCTGAACACGCCGGTGATCTTCCTGCAGAACGTGGTCACCGATTTGCTTCTGGGGCTCAAGCTCTATCCGGTGTTCTGGGAGTTCCATCGCTACGTCAAGGAGCGGTACGACGCGGAGGCGGGATACATCACCATGAACCTGCCCCTGCTCCTGGACGCACTGGCGCAGGCGGGCGTGGAGAATCCGATCGTCTGCGCGAACATTAACAAGATTGGCTTTCGCATGAGTGGCGGCGTCGACGCCTACCGTGACCTCCTCAGGACGCGCAAATGCCGGGCCATCGCCATGTCAGTACTCGCCTCGGGGGCTCTCTCGCCCCGAGATGCAATCGAGTGGGCATGTGGTCTCGAAGGGCTGCAGTCGATCGTTTTCGGGGCCTCATCGCTCGGCAACATCCGGCAGACGCAGGAGCTAATCCATGGCTGCTGGGGACGCTGACCTGCAATTCCCAGGCGAGATTCGTTAGGATGCATTTGATGGCGAAGACAGTGCGGCTCCTCAATGTCGATGTCGACGACATCACGCTCGACGAGCTGGTGGACTCCTTCCGCGAGGGTCTGCTTCTCACCCTCCATGTCGACATGATCATGAAGCTGCAGAAGGACCGCGAATTCTACGAACTGCTTTCGAACTTCTCGCCGATCACCTGCGACAGCCAGATCCTGGTCGCGGCGGCGAAGGCGCTCGGCACGCCGCTGCGCGGTCGGGTATCAGGGTCGGACTTCTTCCCGCGCTACTACCTGAAGCACAAGGACGACCCGCGGGTCACCATCTTCCTCTGTGGCGGTGGCCCTGGGATCGCCGAAATCGCCGCACGGAACATCAACGAGAGGGTCGGAAGAAAGATGGTGGTCGGCGCCTACTCGCCGCCGTTCGACTACGACAGGAATCCGGCTGAGGTCGACCGGATGGTGGACCGGATCCATCAGTCCGGGGCGACCGTGCTGGTGGTGGGGTTGGGCGCGGGGCGGCAGGAGAAGTTCATAATCCGCCAGCGCGAGCGACTCCCGCAGGTGAAGACCTACCTGCCCCTCGGTGGGACGATCGACTACGAGGCCCGTACCCTTAAACGGCCGGCAAGCTGGGTCACCGATGCTGGACTCGAATGGCTCTACCGGTTGTTGAGCGAGCCGCGCCAGCGGTGGCGGCGCTACCTTCTGCATCAGCCGCCGGTTCTGTATTATCTGACTCTCCAGCGGCTCGGGCTCTATCGCAATCCGTTCGCGGTGCACGCGTGATGTTTTCACGAGGTGCCCTCGGCAAAGTGCAGTGCGGGGCCGCGCATGCGGCGAATCAACGTTTTGGCGGTTTTAATCATTGGCAGAGCTTTGTCGTAGCAGGCTTAGGGATCGAGGTGGAAATCTATGACTGATCAACTCATCGTTCCGGTGATCCTATGCGGCGGGGCCGGTACGCGGCTGTGGCCGGTATCGCGCGAAAAGATGCCGAAGCATTTCGTGCCGCTGATCGGCAACTTGACGACATTCCAACAGGTGCTGGACCGCGTCAATCGCAACGGTCTGTTCGCCGCCCCGATCATCATCACCAATTCGGATTTCCGCTTCGTGGTCGCCGAGCAGACCCGCGCACGCGGCATCAAGGCCACCATCATTCTCGAGCCTCAGCGTCGCGATTCCGCGGCCGCAATTGCGGCGGTGTCGGAGTTCGCGATCAAGCGCGATCCCAACGCGATCCTCCTGGTGGTGGCCGCGGACCATTTGATTCCCGATGCCGATGCGTTCGCCGAAGCGTGCCGTGCCGCATTGCCGGCCGCCGCCGCCGGCACGGTCGTCACTTTCGGGGTCGAGCCCACCTATCCGGCAACAAGCTACGGCTATATCAGCCCAAAACCTTGCAGCAATGGCTCGGCGGTCCGCGAGGTCTCGGCCTTCGTCGAGAAACCTGACGAAACGACCGCAACGGAATACATCCGGGATGGTTTTCTTTGGAACAGCGGTAACTTCATGTTTCGCGCTGCCGTCATTCTGCGCGAGCTCGCACGGTTCGAGCCCGCCATCTTGGCGGCCGCCAAGGGCGCCGTAGACAACCTGGTATCCGACCTCGACTTCATTCGTCTCGCCGAGGGGCCGTTCGCGCAGGCACCGCGCAAGTCGATCGATTACGCCGTCATGGAGCGCACCGCGCACGCGGGTGTGCTGCCGGTAAGCTTCCGCTGGTCGGACATCGGCAACTGGAAATCCGTGTGGGACGTGCAAAAGGATATAGCCGACGCCTCCGGCAATGTGATCGAAGGCCCGGCCGAGGTGCTCAACACCAACAACAGCCTCATCCGCTCCGAAGAAACTGTACTGACCACGGTAATCGGCCTCGACGATGTGATCGTGGTGACGACGGCCGATGCCGTGCTGGTCGCCGCCAAACGTGAGGCCGAGCGCGTGAAGGAGTTGGTCGAGCACTTGAGAGCGCGCAACCGGAACGAGGCCCTGGAGCATCGGCGGGTCTACCGGCCGTGGGGCTTCTACCAGACCGCGGATCTCGGGGCACGCTACCAAGTGAAGAGAATCTGCGTCAATTCCGGCGGGCGGCTGTCCCTGCAGAAGCACTTCCACCGCTCTGAACATTGGGTTGTAGTGCGCGGAGTCGCCGAAGTCACGGTCGGAAACGAGATACGGATCGTGCACGAAAACGAGTCCGTTTACGTACCGATCGGCGCGGTCCATCGCCTAGCCAACCCGGGTAAAATCCCGCTCGAACTGATCGAGGTTCAGGTCGGCAGCTACCTGGGCGAGGACGATATCCTTCGGCTGGAAGACGTCTATCACCGTCACGCCGAGGCATGACTGGGAGACCAGTGGTCGCTTCCCGCCGGCGAATCCGCGTTAGCCCCATCCGACAACTCCAACCAAGGCAGTCGCTCAGCTTCAATCGGCGACACCGTCTGGCTCCCACTCTTTGGTCGGGGCTAGTGGCATCACCTCAACCACCTTGCATGCATGTTGGCATCTTCCCTTGTTTCAGACAGGCTTGAGCTGGAAGGAGCCCGACACTGCCGGTCGCTGGATTCACCCAAGGCCAAGGATTCGAACCGAAGAACGCCGGCTTTTCCTTGAGATAAAGGGAGTCCGGAATCGTCTGCGGTGAGCTGGACCCCGCCGATCCACCGATTCCATGCCAGCGCTGCGATTTTGTAACCCAATCCCAATTCCCCTCGCGAAGCTGCGTTCGGTAAGTCGTGGGCACCCAGGTCCACCCACCCGCCTCCTGCTGGGCGCCGATGGACCACATGGTCACTTCGCCAGTCTTGGGGAACCCCTCGAGCCTTTCATATGACCAGGAGGTCTGGGCGTAGGAGTAACCGTCCTGGTTATAACTCAAGAGCGACTGCCCCTGGAACCCAAGGACGTTGCCCACAAAATTCGTGTAATCGCTGTGCGCCAGTACGTCGACCGCTTTGCGCCCCTGGAGATCCATGTAGGGATAGGCGCCATGTCTATATGCATTTAATGGCGGGCGGGCGGCGCGAAGACCAGACAAGTGATTGCGGAACACCGTGATGTATATCGAATTTCCCCAAAAACTATCGCCTTTATAATTATGGCTGTAGTTGCCTTCGAGCAATTCCATGTGCGGCGTCGTGCAATGCCCCGCATTGAGTCCGGCCTCCGGCATGCTTGGATACGTCCCTCCGTAGGCGTCATCCATATAGTTGTACGCGACGACGTTCCCGCCTCCGGTAGCGCGCATCACGATATTTTTGTTGCCGCTCCACATGACATTGTTCTCGACAAGATTGTCCGATGCGCCCCAATTGAGCCCGACCAGATATCCCCCACCGCCCGGATTGGGGTTTGGTGTTTCGTGAATGTATGAATCGCGAAGCACGCTTCGGAATGTCCCGTAGAAGCCGACGGAGGTCCCGATGGACCAGTGCGCCTCAATGTTCTTGACCCAACAATAGGCGCAGAGGACTACCGAAACGTTGCCGTGACCGTCGCCGCCCATTCCCCCATAGACGTAAAGATCTTCGATACCCACACGGTGCAGGACCGGCGTCGCATAACGCGAGAGCTGGGCCCCGTATTCCGCCTTGAATGTTATGTGGAAGGGCGTTGAGAACGTCACGGTGTTGCCGTTCACCGCGGTCACCTCCATGATCTGCGTAAGTGAACGATCCTGGCGAGCGAACCATCTCCGCGACCCTCCGCCAGGTGGATTGTGTTGTGGGCCCCACCACACTCGCGGGTCATTGTCCGTTACTTGATCAATGAGGACGATTTCGCCGACCCCGACCCGCGGACTGCTGACGAGCGTAAGCGAATTTGCGCCCTTTACCGCATCCGCGGCAAGGTCGACTGAGGATGAAAACTCGATCCCACCATTCCCTACGTAGAGAACTGCAAAATTGCGATTTGCGTCACGATCGGCCTTGATGAGTCGAGTGCCTCCATCGCACGATCCCAGCGCGCCCGTGCCGGAGCCGCGCAAGGTGCAGTCAGGTCTCCTGAAGTGCAACCCGCTCCCGTTGATATTGAAAGTACCAGGATTGAGCTTGACCACCTGACCGCGTGGACAAGCGTCGAGAGCCCTCTGGATCGCTGCCGTGTCATCCAGAGTGCCTCCCCGCGGAGAGAGTGTCTGGTATATCGTCGTGCGATTGGGGATGCCACCTGCGGCATTGAGACCGGGATCCCACGTCGTCGTCCGATCTGATGGGATTATGCTCTCCACTTGTCTTGGTGTGCTTGCGCTCTGCGCGAGCGTCTTTTCCTGTGCAAGAAGACGGTTGCCCAGCCTCGGGCGACCGGCTAACCCCCTCGCCTCACCCATCACGCTAATAACCGCCAGGAGCGCGCCTGCGACCACTAATGGCACCCCCAGCATAAGAAACAATCTACGACGCACGCCGGCGTTCGATTCCACCGAGGAAGTCTCCTTGTGGACGGCGCTGAATGGAGGGGCCGTTGAGAACAGTCTACGGCTGTGAAGCACCACCGACAAGCGCCCTCGCTCAGCGCCCCGAACGACCGACCGACGAGCACGACCGCTTTGATCCGTGGCCCGGCAACGGAACCTTGATCAAATTCAATGCACGCTCGACGTGCGTGGAAAGACTGAGCAGGAGGCGAAAAGCGGCTCGTCGAGGGCGGACGTCAAGGACCGCATTTACCATGGTTTTGGCCCGGTTCTTCCGCACCTCGATGTTGCAATCGGCAAGCGATCCGATTATCTGGATCGTCTGCAAAATCCGACCAAGAATTGGGAAATCTCAATCGCCGGCCCCACCTTCCTGTTCCTTGCTTCAATTCGCCCCGCTTTGGGGTTGGATTTGAAATTTCCGGATGGGTCCCGAGGCTAGAAATCGTTAGGATGAAGCCATGACGCGCCTGGCTGTGACTACGATAAGCTTCGCGCCCGATTTCGAGCTGTGCGTGGCGCTGAACCGGTCGGTGCTCGCGAACTCCCCAGCCACTGTTCAGCATCACATCATCGTCCCTCGGTCAGACCTCAAGCTATTCGGACGGCTCGCCGGGTCGCGTACGCATATCCGCTGCGAGGATGACTTCCTGCCGCGCACTTTCGTACCGGTACCGCTCGTTAATATTAAGATCAACCTGCGCCGGCCATTCCCACCGGTGCGCGGTTGGATTCAGCAGCAGGTCATCAAGCTGGCCGCAGCTGCGGCGTCGGAGGATGACGCGATGCTCATTGCCGATTCCGACGTCGAATTCTTCCGACCATTCAGCAGCGAGATATTCGTCCAGGATGGTACGGTTCGCTTCTTCCGCGGGCCAAATCAGATCGACAAACAGCTGCCGCGCCACGTGATTTGGCACCGGATAGCCCGGGAACTTCTGGGATTGCCGGCGGCAGACCCGCCATACGCCGACTACATTTCATCGCTTCTTGCCTGGGACCCGATGATCGTCAGGCGGATTTTGGCGCGGGTCGAGGCGACAACGGGGCGCGCTTGGGCCACCGCGATTGCCTCGCAGCTCCACTTTTCCGAGTTCGTGCTCTATGGCGTGTTCGTCGATGGCGTGATCGGTGCGCCGGCCAACTCGTTCGCCTCGGACGACCCACTTTGTCGATCTTATTGGGAACATGCTCCGTTGAACCCAGAGAGCGCGGCCCACTTTATCCGCCAGGTTCGGCCTACCGACGTCGCTGCGCTGATACAATCGAAATCTCGCACCCCGCTGGAAGTTCGCCAGGCGATCTTCGCCGCCCTACGGGACGCGCACGACACAGGCCGCAGATCGCATCGGCCGGCAGGAGACCATCAGGGCTTCGATCCGGCAGGCTGAGCGATTGGCACAAGATTTTGCGCATTGCCTGAGACCACGATCTAAGAGGAAATCCATTAAATGCCGGGCATCGTCTTGATTCCTTCGGAAAATCAGCGTCATGCCATCATGAGTTCCGATTTGGCGCCGATTGACAGTTCATCTCTTCTGCCCCAACGTGCCGGATTGCCAGACGAGCACAAGACGCAGACATCAATTGAGTGACAGAATGTATAGAGCCTCGATACGTTCTCTCGATCAGGGTCGAGCAAGGCCCTCCACTCCGAAGTTTGACAAGCTCGTACTCGTCCCGATCTCGGCATTTGCTTACGTCTTGATAGCGTCGCCATTGCTGATTTATCTCACCACCGGCTCCCCGGCGGACCTGAAATTTGCGACTCAGCTACAGGCGCTGCAGGGCCTCATGGCTCCTCGGTTGGAGAACAAAATCTTCTGGCCTGCGCTGGCCGCAATTTCTCTCATTCTGGTTTTGCGAAATCGTTCCCGCCTCACTTGGCCTCCCCACATCGTCTGTCTCGCCGCTTATCTTGCTTTTGCTGGAACAAGTGTCCTGTGGGCTTTCAGTCCGGAGCTCTCGTTCAGTCGATATGTGCTGCAAGTGATGATTGTTACATCCATTGTTCTGCCTACCATGCTGGCGAGTCCAACGGCCGATTTGATGCGCGGCTTGTTTCTGTGCTTCGCATTCGCTTCGATCCTCAATGTCCCTTGCGTCCTCACGCAAGAACCCATCGCCTATGATAATCGGGTTATGGGTTATGCAGGAATTTATTCATTTAAAGGCGTTCTGGGTGAGTGCGGAGCGATCGCTTTATTGCTGTCACTTCATGAAATGATCTACCCGGGCTGGCGGCGTGTGTCCGGTATCATTGTCGCCGGCGTCGCCATATGGCTCATGTTCATGAGCCAGTCGAAAGGTTCGCTTGGCCTCGCAATCCTTGCTCCGATCTTGGCTGGATTAAGCTTGTTTGTAGCAAAAACGATGCGTGTTTCGCCGGCGATCGTTCTCTTGCCCATACCGCTGCTCTATGGAGCCTTGACCGCAATAATTGGCAACCTTATCAATCGTATATCATGGTATCTATATGGCAATTATACCTTGTCGGGTCGTACAATAATCTGGGATTTCGCGAATTATGAGATAGGACGTAGGCCCTTCTTCGGCTGGGGATACCAATCCTTTTGGCTCGTAGGACCCGATGCGCCCAGCGTCGTTGAGGCTCCGGGTTGGGTGAAGGCGATGCCGTCTGCCCACAACGGCTATCTGGATACTCAACTCGAGATGGGATACATCGGCCTTGCGCTCCTCGTGATCTTCATCATCGCAACGTTGCACGCCCTCAGGCGCGTGGCAGACCGCGAACCCGCTCGGGCGTGGCTTCTGCTCACGCTTGCTCTCTTTATCATCCTCACCAATGTCCTTGAGACCACCTGGATGCGCGGTATGGAGACATTGTGGTTACTGTTTTTGGTTGCGGCGGCGGAAGCTGGCCGATACTGGCAGCCTTCCCACTCGGGCGTACCTGAGCCAATGCGCCGGGCCCCCGTCATTGGGGGACGGCGCCCCAACGTCGCGCAAGCGCGAGAATCCGATCAGGTGGGCCATTTTCAAAAGAGGCGCAGGTGATTATGCCCTCAAATCCGGGCTTAGCGACAACGTCGCCCCCCTCAGCCCCGTCAAGTGCCGGTCCGCCGTTCGCCTTGCGCGGGCACCTGCCGGTGCTCGATGGAGTTCGGGGCTTGGCCGTCTTGATGGTTCTGGTGTTCCACTTTGTCGGCCAAATGCTGCCAACCAACGGGATCGAGCGCGCTATCGTCGGCGTGACCAAGTATGGGCTCCTCGGCGTCGACCTGTTCTTCGTCCTCTCGGGCTTCCTTATCACCGGCATCCTCTACGATGCCCACCACAAGCCACACTACTTCCGCAACTTCTATGTACGTCGTCTGCTGCGCATTTTCCCGCTCTACTACGGAGTACTGGCGCTCGTTTTCTTCGTGGCCCCGCTGATCCCGCTGCTTCGGGGGCCGACGCTCGACTACCTGCTGGACCGTCAAGCTTGGGCGTGGCTCTACGGCGTCAACGTCTACCTCGCCACGCACGACGAGTGGTCGTTCTCGTACCTCAACCACTTCTGGTCGCTCTCCGTCGAGGAGCATTTTTACCTCTTCTGGCCGCTGGTGGTCTTCCTCCTGGCGCGCCGGCCGCGGGCTCTCATCGCGGTAAGCTTGGCGACCTCGCTGTGCGCCATGCTGGCCCGCTTGATCGGATTGGCTTTGGGGGTGAGCTGGTGGGTAACAGTCGTCCTAACCCCCTTCAAGCTGGACGGCTTGGCGCTCGGTGCCTTCCTGGCCGTAATGGCGCGCCAGCCCGCAGGCCTGGAGTGGCTGGTCAGGGCCCTGCCACGGGTGCTGGCGGTCGCGGGCGGGCTGGTCGCGGTCACGTTCATCTGGACTGTCGTAATATCGCGCCAGGGACTGGAACTGGTCGGCTCGGTCCGGATGGGGCTGTTCCAACTGCTGCTCGCATGCCTGCTGGTCTGGGCCCTGGTCGCACCGAAACATTCGGCAACTGCACGCTTTTTTTGCAGCCGCTCCATGGTCTTCCTCGGGACCTACAGCTACGGCTTATATGTCTACCATCACTTTATTTCGTACTATCTAAGCAGCAACCAGACCGAACTGGAGCTAACGCACTGGCTCGGCTCTCATGGGGCCGCGGTGGCGCTACAGGCAACGCTGGGTGGGTTGGCCTCGCTGGCTATAGCCTACGCGAGCTACGAACTGTTCGAGAAACGGTTCCTCAGGTTGAAGCGGCTATTCGAGACGGCCAAGGAACTGACGCCTGAGAGCCCTGTTGCGGACAGCGCCGTTGGCCCGCTACGCCACACTGGCAGTCCCCATGATGACACTTCCCATGATGAACGGCCGGGAGCTCAGCCCCTCCGCGGAGCCCGTTCTCGCGCCTTGAGCTGATGCGACGCGTGTAAAGATGCCGAAATTGCGAGGCGAATTGGCGCCCGCTCAGCGCAGCCGACAGTCGTTTGTTGGAGAGTCTCTTGATCGCCCCTGATCTTGCAAACGGACATTGAGGGCGCAGAGTGGCTTGAGCGCTGCGTTCACTGGCCCTCCTCCAAAATCTGGCGGTAAAAGCCATCCAACGCCTGGGCCGCCCCGCTCCAGGAATACTGTTCGACCGCTAGCCGCCGCGCCGACTGGCCCATGCGCGCCGCCAGATGAGGATCCGCAAGCAAATGGTTCACCGCGTCCGCGAAGGCCGCGGGCTCGTCCTCGACAACGATATCGCGTCCGGGAACGGCCTCGATGCCCTCGGCGCCAAGCTTGGTCGAGACAATGGCTTTACCCATGGCCATCGCTTCGACGATCTTGAGGCGGGTACCGCCCCCCAACCGCAGCGGCACCACGACCGCGGCCGCTGCCGCAAGATGCGGCCGCAGGTCCGGCACAAAACCGGTGATCTCGATCTGTGGCCCGGCCAACGCCTGGACCGACGGCGGTGGCCGGCCCCCAATGATCTTGCAGCGCGCCCCGGGGTGCGCCTCAGCAATTCGTGGCCAGATTTCCGAAGTGAAGTGGAGCACGCCGTCGATATTGGGCACATAGGAGAGGAGTCCGAAGAAGACCACAGTGCGACCGTCCGGCAGCGGGTCCGTGGAGCGCGGCTGGTAGTACTCGACGTCCGCTGCATTGGGAATGACCGTCGTGCGTGCATCCGGCACTTCGCTGAGCAAGCGCCGCTCATCCGCTGCGCTGCACAGATACACCCCGTCGGCTTCGCGATAGGTCGTCAGTTCCTCGCGCCTTAGCTTGCGCCAATTCGCCTCGGCGTAGAGGCGGCGGGCCAAGCTGGTGCCGTCGCGGGCGTATTGACGAGCCAAGTCGTAGTCGATGTTATGTGAATCCACGACCAGGGCCGGGCGCTTCTCGCCGAGCGGAGCCTGGCGCAGATCGAAATGGCCAAGGAACGAGAATTCCAGGTTTACAACGTCAAACCGCCGGGCGCGCAGGAGTTGATCCAGACGCTGCTGGAATTGCGGCACCGTGAACAGGAGCCGCTCAAAACTCTGCTTGGAGGCAAGCGACCGGACTTGCAGGAGTCGTTTCGTAAGGCCTTCATGACCGTAGGAGTGGGGGACGAGCACCACCTCGCGGCAGTAGGTCTGCATAGCCCGGCGGCATTCCTCGATGTCGAACTCGCGGCCCACTAGCGTCACCGTGGTCAAGTCGTGACGTCGCGCCAACTGGGTCATGAGCCCATGCATCCGCGCTTGAGCGCCAAACCGCGGAGGGCTGGCCGGCATCTGGGAAACACAAAGGATAGCGAGGCGCTCTTGAGTCATCGATTCGGATCTGCGCGGCCAAGCACAAATCGGCGGATCGGTGGAGCGCACCCGGAGCCGACCAGGCCAAGACATTCTGGGTCTCGGATTGGCAGGGTTGGATTCGGTTTACCCGGTCTCCCGCCCGATCGCTGGTGGATGAGGCACGGGGTCGAACGGGAGGTCACCGCTCCGAGGGTAACGCCGAATCCGCTCATGGTGAGTCGTCCCGATTATTGCCGCCAGCGAAAATAGCCGCGCCAATCTCCCATTGTGCCGATCCCTCGGCCTGCCCAGCGAAATTCCGCCATTGCTATCCCTCCGCAGATCCTGCCCGAGTGCGGCCGCAACCTTAACCGGTGCGGTTAACGCGAAACAGGCCCGCAACCGCCTCGCTGAATACATCGCAGTTCCGGGTTCTAGCAACGGTGCAGAGACCTATTCCATCTCGTTCGACAATTCGCTCGGCGCGACCGACCGATGAACAGGACGGGGCGTCCCGCATCACCTTCTTGGGTAGATTTGGAACGGCAGGGTCGAACTGAAAGCACTGACGCGGCCGAGCATTGCACCCAGGCCAACGCGCGCTCGTAGTCAGGCCACCATCATCACGCATCCGTTCTCTATCTGTTCCGGCATAATTCGAGAATCCAGCGAACTCCTTCGAAGCGAACTCCTTCGATATGCCCGGCTGCTTGACTCGAAGAATCGATGACGGCAGTATTTTACGCCTCAGTCGCAAGAGTCGGTGACGGCTCATCCAGCTCTCCCTGAGATGTCTTCGGCGTTCTTTTGGATTACTCGTTCCCATGCAGAGCATTGTCGTTGGTTAGGATCAAAAAAAGAAAATTAGCAACTTTGATCTCGGCCGTAGTTCTCGCCGTAGTAATCATTGGATTGATCGGCGTAGCGTTTTTGTATTGGATGCTCGGTTCTTCGACGTCGTCTGCAGGTCCGGAGTCGATGTCGAGGGAGAGAATTTGGACGGCGGCCTCATGCCGGGCGCGGCTATATCTGCAGAAGGCGGAGGGCGGAATCCCCGAGCTTTCATGGACCGAACTTTTCGAGCTAACGCGCGCTGGAACCGGATTCCATTGCCATGAAGGCCGAAGTCTGGAGAATAGCCTCCAATACAGCTCAGAAGCCAGCCAAGCCGACCGCGAGGCGGGCGCGCGCATATTTCGCGAACGGTGCACGGGATGCCACGGCATTGATGGATCGGGTAGTCCACATGCCCCGCCGCTGACGCGAGCTGGATACAAACACGGCGATAGCGACCTGGCGATCTACAAAGTACTGAGAGACGGTGTTCCGGGCACGGCTATGCCGAGCGCCGGTCTACCGCTACGCCAGCTCTTGCAGGTCACTGCCAAGGTGAAAATGTTACAAGGCCATTTATCCGAGGACCTCAACCGCGCAGCGTCACGCTTGGCCATTCAGGTGAGTAGCGAACACCTGCAAGCCGCCGGAGCCAATCGGGACGAATGGCTGATGTATTCTGGATCCTATAACGGATGGCGCCATTCATCCCTCGCCGAAATTACTCCTGCAAACGTCGCCCAGCTGCGACCCCGGTGGGTCAGACAATTCGATGGTGACGATCCTGAGATCGAAGCCACACCGCTGGTGATTGGGGGAGCGATATTCACGGTTGCCCCCCACTCGAATGTGTTGGCTTTGGATGCGAAAACCGGCGATCTGATTTGGGAATACAAGCGAGCCATTCCGGCCAGCCTGCCGCTCTGCTGTGGACGGCAAAACCGAGGGCTCGCTGCGCATGGCAGTACGATCTTCTATGAAAGCCTGGACGGTTATTTAATCGCCATCAATGCAAACGATGGGAAGATCATCTGGCAAACCTTGGTCGGAAGCCCGTCCGATGGTTACTCAGCTACCGGGGCGCCTCTCGTCGTAAATCATTCAGTCGTAGTCGGAATTGCAGGAGCTGATCTCGGAATTCGCGGCTTTCTTGCTGCCTATGATGTATCAACGGGCCAACAACAGTGGAAATTTGAAACGATTCCGGGACCTGGCGAAGTCGGGCATGAGACGTGGAAGAACGATGCATGGCGAACGGGCGGCGGCTCGACGTGGAACACCGGGAGCTATGATCCATCGACTGACCTGCTCTATTGGGGCGTCGGCAATCCAAGTCCAGATTTTTCGGCCGACGTGCGCCCCGGTGACAACCTGTTCACCAACAGCGTGATAGCCTTGCACGCAAAGACCGGCAAGCTGGCTTGGTATTTCCAGTTTACCCCGCATGATGACCACGATTGGGATTCGGCCCAGACCCCAGTTCTCGCGGATATTTTGATAAACGGTGAAGTCCGCAAAGTGATCTGTTGGCCGAATAGGAACGGGTTCTATTACGTGCTCGACCGAGCCACGGGCGAATTCTTGGTCGGGGTTCCGTTCGTTGAACTGGATTGGGCAAGCGGCCTCACCTCGGCGGGACGGCCGATCGTGCCGGATGTCGTCAAGGTATCGACGGCTGGCCGTCGTACAAAGCCCGGCATCGATGGCGGGACAAACTGGCAAAACCCCGCCTTCGATCAAAAACGGGGCTTGATATTCGTCTCAGCAAACGAGAGCAGTTCGGTCTTCACCCATCAACCTCCGGACAGAGTCAAGCGCGAACCGAACGGACTCTTTTCCGGGAGCGGCTTTAGCGAAAATGAGCCGCAGGCCCATTTTGTTCGCGCACTCGACGCCGGCACTGGCAAAAAGAAATGGGAGTATAATCCGTCAATCTCCAGAAAGGACTACAGTGGCCTGCTGTCAACGGAGGGCGGATTGGTGTTTGGGGCCGCGGGCGGAGTCTTTTTTGCGTTGGATGCGGATACCGGACGCGAAGTCTGGCGCCTTTCGCTTGGCGGGCACACGATGGCCGCCCCAATCTCATTCTCAGTCGACGGACGACAACTCATTGCCGTCACGGCTGGACGAGCGCTGTTCGTGTTTGGGCTATAGATCGACTGTCGTCGACCCAGGCAGGACTGTATATGCAATGCGCCGGCTTTCGGGGGCCCAGCGCTGCTTCTCCGTGGCGCTCCAGCGCCGTCGCGGCTCCATCGTCGTGATGACGTCAATCCGTACATGCCTTACACTCGCCCGCGATCCGCAACGCGGCCCCTCCGAACGGATAGGAATTGAGGGCAACGTCACGGGGATTGCGCCTCCCGACACTTCGCGATCATCGCAACATGAGCAAAGCGTCACCCCCGCCTTTAGTCCGACGCGCCCGCCTCGCCTTTCCTGCTGACGCATATAGCGTTAACAATTGATTGTAGCCATGAAACGCCCGACTGCACCTCTGCATCCGATAAGCTTGCAACCCATTCGATGTGATCGATATAACGGTTGTCGGCCTCGATATTCAGCGGACAAGGAGGAGTTGCAAATGACAAGCTTGGAGCTGGAAGACCACGCTCTTCCAAATACTGTCGCAGCCTTTGCACTCTTTCATCAATACAAACCGAAAGTAGTTCGGAAGCCGCCTCGGTGACGATGCGTACATGATCATGATCTGAGCGCGCCGGTATTCTGGGTAAGCGGACATCTCTGTACCAGGCTTTCAGTGCACATAGGTTCCCTATATACTCGAGATTCGATTTCAAGATTCGACCGGGTGAGTCATATAGGGCGTGGAGGTCTTTATCAACTTTGCGCGGCACATCTCCGACGATGCGGTCGGAGGGGACCTCCCTTCTGAGAACTTGGCCAGCAATTGTAAATGAGCCAAATCCGACCTTCTGCGGTCCGACAATTCCGCTCAACCCACCCAAAAAAATTCGCGGCTGCCTCAGGAATACGCCTTGCGTCACATCCCCTATCAAGGACGGCGTAGCTTTGTCTCCATACTCACCCCGTGGGGTATAGTTGAAATGGATAAAGCCACTTCCGATTTCAGTATGTTTTTTTCTTGAACTTCCCCCCGATATCAAGGCGTCGCAGAAATTGATAAGCGATCCCATTGTTACAAAGCTCATTAGAATCGTGTGCTTGAGCCCTACTGCATGCGCGGTGGAGGCCTCTTCCTCCAATAGCGTTCCGGCTCGAAGGTGAGCATTGGCGCCAATCCTCGTATCGCGTAGCATTACAGTTTCATTCAAGTACCCGCTGGCGATCGCTGCGTTTTCACCGATAAGTGTATTCTCAAGGACCGCCGGCCCCTCGATACCAATTTTCGCTCCCGGACCAACAAAAGTCCGAGATCCAATAAGACGAGTACCGGGGTACAGTACGGCGCCGCTGCAGACGCGATTCACATCGACTGCTTCATCCAAGTAGGTTTGTCGACGATCGATGATCGTGACATTTTTCGCCTCCAGAACATCTAATTTTGTTTCAAGATTTCCACGCATGTCAGGTTCCAGCTTACGGATGGAGCACACGAGAGCGCGTCGCCATCGCTGATGAAGGCTGCCGGCCAGCGGCATCGTCTACACGAAACGTATTTTGGTGTCCCCATGTCTGCCTATAATCGCCCCGAAGGTTGCCATTGACTTAGATCGTCAGGCTTCTGCGCCGTGAAGTCGCCGACCACGGTCGAAAGCGCGGATGCGCCTGCCGTTCAATGGCGCATCGACGACGAAATCAATCGACCACTCATTGTTGGCAGCAACAACCTGGAATCCCGTTCCCGATGCGCCGCAGCTGACGTGGCGCCGCGGGCGTTTGCGGTGCATGTTGAGGCCCTCCAGCCTGTACGATCGGCAGCCCGCTTCTGGTTGACCATCCAGCCCTCCCCGCGGCAAGATGTGAACGCGTAGATTAAGCATAGCGCACGCATTCAGTCGCAATTTCGCGGATGCGCCTCCCGTTAGGTGCCCGGTCCGGATGTGCTGATCGGTAGCGGTGAGCGCTCGAACCGCAGCGCCGTCCGCCGTTGCTCGCTAACGCCATATTTCTGCATTTCTGCTGAACGCAGCGAGCCAACTCACCGTGTGGACCAAGCGCCAAGTTCTTCCTTTATAACAGCACATTCCGCAAAATCAGCTCACCGAGCATAGGAAAATATTCTGCAACCCCTCCCCACAAACGTACCGCTGAAAGGA
>Ga0126381_100000568_pt1 | contig 40421 bp, 51 predicted proteins | sample PanSoiMetPlot_28_FD_96465 | JGI IMG/M metagenome (GOLD analysis project Ga0126381, IMG submission 96465) | Tropical forest soil microbial communities from Panama - MetaG Plot_28 | ecosystem: Environmental > Terrestrial > Soil > Tropical forest > Bulk soil | place: Panama | collected 2016-02-17 | reverse complement strand
GGCGAGAGGAGAGGTTCCCTACTCCCCTCTGCCTGAGGTGGCAGAGGACGTTGCTGACAGACCCTGGGAGCCTGGCTACGGCGAGCAGAAGGGCCTCCAGGGGCCATTCGGCCCCAGCCCCAGTCCTGACTGGGACTACTACTGGCCTACGCGCACGATCAACCCACCCCGACCCCGGACCCTACAGGCCCGATATTCCCACAAGCTGCAACGGTTGGAGGTCATCTTCCGGGACGGCACCCCCTGGCACTACGACGAAGTGTCCCCAGGCATCTGGACCCGATTCAAGCGGGTCAGTTCTCCGGGGCAGTACATCAATGCCGTGCTGAACGGTTACCCCTACGGTCAAGGCGGATGGGGCAGCATTGTCGGGGAGTAGTCCATGCCAAAAAAGTGCGAGCCGTCGAAAAAGGCCGCTGGGACCAAACAGCGGATTGACGATCTTTTAGCTCTGATTGACTCAGCCCTAGAAGAGAACGACAAGGCCCTGCATGGAGATACACCCAGACCCCGCCTACGACGATCCGGAGGAAAACAAGTGGGTACTACCCAGCCTCCCAGACGCCTCCTCAGTTCCTGACAACACCTCTTCGTGGTGGATCCTGTACTCCTGGCGAGGCGAGCCGCGCCGGAGCCGATGGCCGGTGGGCCTAGCGATCACCCGCGAGATCACTCCTCCCTGGAGACGTGGAGCAGGTATCATGCTCCGCAAAAAATCACGCGCTTATGCTGTAGGCGTCTGGCTCCGGGGAAAGCCACCACGTATTCTGAGCGACTCTCCCCTGGAGAAGGACTGGCAGCAGGTTGCTGCCAGGTCACACCGCTTGGAGAATGGACTTGAACGGAACTGAGGCTTGGCAGAAAATCACCGGCTTCAACGGCACCATCAAGATGGGGAGGATGGGCTATGTCCCCATCTTCGATGGAGAGTCTTGGATCTGGTTCAAGAACACGGCCACCATCTGGCCTGGCATGGAGTACTCCTCTGACCCTGAGCGGGTCGACAAGCTCCGACAGAATGTCGTAGCCCTCACCCTGGCCTTCCCTGAGACCGTCCCTCAGCTAGAGAAGCTGGACATCCGGGTCAGGGCCATCCTCAAGAAGGAGATCCGGACCCAGGAGGACGTCGAGGCATGGGCCAACTCGATCTTCAACACCGGGCCGACCAACGGCCTGCCGGTGCATGTCGAAGATGCCCTGGCCCTGGCGAACAGTGAGTTCAAGATCGTGGTGCGACGAGGGCCGCGTGCCCAGTACGTCCTCCCGGCTCCTGGTGAAGCCAAGGTCACAGTGGACTACAACAGCCCCGGAGCCAGAACAAAGTTCGGCCCTCGACATGCCTTCACCAAGACAGCATTTTCCATACCGCCCCCTGGGGCCACCAAAAGCCGCCCAGAGGGGTCTATGCGGCCCCGTGGGCGTCCCAGGAAGGACGGCTTACCTCCGGGGAGCAAGGAAGCCAGGGCGGCTGACAAGGCCAAACAGAGGGCAGCGGAACGGGCCAGGGCCAGGCGGGCACGAGAACGAGAACGAGCCAAGACCAAGAAGGCCCTGAAGCAAGTCGAGCATGTCGGGGCAACGATCACGAACATCAAGAAGGCTGCTGCGGCCAACGGTATTCGTCTGGTCCGGGTGGGCAAGACGGTCAGTGGCGTCGGCTCTTAAGCTCTGGCGGCAGTCAAGGCGGGATGCTGGCTTCTGGAAGAGGGCCAGGGACCGCTCAGCCTCACTCACAGAGGCCGAGATCGTCAACGAGGTCGACGTGGCGGTCATGACCATGGGCCAGCGCATCAGCAGCTACCGGCACAGCGGTGCAGACCGGGAGGCCCAGCTAGACCAGCTACGAGAGGTACGTCTCCACCTGGAGGCGTGTCTTGGGATGCTGGAGAACGTGATCCCTGGTTAGGGAACGGGGCGACCAGGCCCCCTCCAGAACATGCCCAGGAGATAGGCCACGGCGATGATGCCCACCTCCACCACCAGGATGCCTGCTTGCAGATGCGACATGTCCTGGTTATACCCAGACTGAGGCCCAGGGACTGGTGCGACGGCGGTTAGCCTCCCAGGCCCTGGCAGGGCTGGCGTCCCTGCGTACATCCGTGGTTTTGTTTGCCTCAGTCTGGTTCTAGCGAAGCTCCCGGCTACCTTACTCCCGGCCTAGGTACCCTCCACCGGTTTCATCCACTCCTTCCCATTGAGCACCGACCCCTCTCCGCAGTCACACACCAGCGGATCAACGAGACCGGGCTTATGCCCTTGCCGGGAACCTCACTAGAAAAAAGGTACTACTCTTCAGCCTCCTCTGTCCCCTCAGATTTTTCCAGGGCCAGGTTCTCAGCGTTGACCTCCCACTCCCCGTTGTTGATGATGGCGGTGACGAACTCGTCACCAAGCTGGACTAGCTCAGTGATCACCAGGGGAGGGTCCATGCCTGCGGTCTTGTAGGTACCGTCAGGCTGCTGCCAGTCCGGGTTCTGGTAGACGACGTGGTCACCAGGATGCAGGCCCATGTACTCATCGAGGAGCCAGGGCGACTCAGCATCTTCGGGATCGATGTCGTAGAAGTGACTCACTTACGCGGCTTCCTCACTAGCTTGCGGACTGGCTTGGCCTGAGGGTCAGGCGGCACGTTGTGCGACCAGTAGGTCTTACGGAATGCCTCGACAGCCCTGAGGTACGCACCGTACGCGGAGATGGCCTTGGCTGCTGGATAGCGATGCTTGGCTTCCTTCTCCAGCAGTTCCCACAGTGCCCAGAAGGCCCCGGAATCTAGCTGCACCAGCATGGTGGGGTGGCGGGCCTCGACTAGCTTGCCCCCGGTGTAGTTCGGAACAGGAGGCGGGCCAAGATGCTTAGGGAAGTCATCCTCGTAGGTGTGAACCTCAGGCGAGACTTGGGTCATGGCCTACAGCATAGCACAGCGAGCAGACAAGTGTGGTCACCTCTCCACATGGGGGTGACAACACTTACATGTGGAGGTGTGCTACACTGTGTACATGGCTAAAACTACCCATACCCAAACCGTGTTGGAGATTGACATCGCGGGCTTCCGCGAAACCTTGCAGGCAAAGGGGAAACCCCGAGTCATGATGGAAGCCCTCTCCAATGCGCTCGATCCCAAAGGAACCACGGTGGTGCTGGTCACCTTCTCGCAAGAGAACGGCTGGGCCACCCTTACAGTCAAGGACAACGATCCAGACGGCTTCAAGAACCTGAAGGATGCGTACACCCTCTTCGCTGCATCGGAACGGCGCGGCGATCCCACCGCTCGTGGCCGCTACGGCCAGGGGGAGAAGGAGATCGTCGCCCTCTGCACTGACGGCAGGTACGCCGCTCTGTCCATCCAGTCCACCACTGGCACCGTCGACTTCAGTGAGGCGGGTCGCAGTGAGTCCACGCAGAAGACCACGATGGGCACGGTACTGACGGCCCACTACAAGATGAACAAGCAGGAGGCTGCCGAGTTCGTCACCCTGGTGCAGGCCATCATCGTGCCGGAGGGCATCACCTTCAAGTTCAATGACACGGTCATCGAGCGGCCCGCTCCGGTCAAGGCAGTGAAGGAGACCCTCGACACTGTCTACTGGGACGCAGAGGGCCAGATGCACGAGACCAGACGCCAGACCGACGTTGAGTTGTTTGAGGCTCACGGCCCCGCCTGGATCCTGGAGTTGGGCATCCCCGTTGTCGAACATGACGGGCGGTTCCACGTCAACATCGGGCAGAAGGTGCCGTTGTCCACCAGCCGCGACAACGTCAAGCCCAGCTACCTCCGCAAGCTGCGAGAGGTCACTCTCAACGCCACCTTCGACATCCTCACCTCAGTCGACCAGAAGTCCACCTGGGTGAAGGACGTGGTCGCCACCGCCAGCGACGAGGCGTTCGACTCAGTGATGGAGGGCATCTATGGCAAGAACGCCGTCATCATGGACCCCTCCAATCCAGAGGCAGTCAAGCGGGCCTACGACCAGGGTCGTCAGGTCATCGGCGGTCGAACACTGAGCACTGACATGTGGGACCGCATGCGTGAGCGACAGACCTTCAAGCCTGCGGGCCAGGTCATCCAGACCCACGTTCCGACAAGTCCGGACGGCATCCCACCCATCAGGCGGGCCGACTGGACTCCGGAGATGTTCCAGGTGGAGGACTACATCCACGCCTTGGGCAAGCACGTCCTGGGCTTTGCTCCCGACGTCGAGTACTCGATGGCGAGCACCGGGCAGAAGCGATCCTCTGCCTCCTGGGGCGGGCGCACCATGACCATCTACTTCCGCAACGTCGGGCGGCACTTCCCCAAGACCGTGACCCAGGAGGCCCTGGACGCCCTGGTGATCCACGAGTTCACCCATCACACTCAAGGCGACCACTTCACTGACGGATTCATCCGCGACATCGCAGACATCGGAGCCAAGCTACGGTCCTGCCCCGCCAAGCTGTCCGACTACCGGTCATGATCGAGGAGGGCACCCCCGAGTACGAGGTGTTCCTGGCTGCCATCGAGGTGGCCTGTGACCCTCCCCTCAATCCCAGGAACCCTACCTGCCAGGTCTACGTGCCCTACATCACCAGGCTACGTAATGCCCTGGAGGCGTTCGGGGTCGATTGGAAGAAGGTCAAGACAGGAGAGGGGGTGAACGAGTGAGCAAGCGCTACTACGGGGACGAGGACACCACCTCTCGCAGCCAGGTGGTCCGCTACCTCATGGAGAACTACGTCCATGCGGACGGCAAGCCGGTGAGCGAAGAGGATGCCATGACCGCAGTGACCGAAGCGAAGGAGGCCCTCGACAAGGCCATCAACGTCTTCCGGTCACACGTCAGCTACGTGGGCGATCAGATCGGCTCAGCCAAGGGCTGGGACGAACTGGAGCCTGACGAGGACGACGAAGACGAAGAGTGACATGGTGACGCTCACAACTCCATGCCGCATGCTATACTGAGACCATGGCAATCGAACTACCACAGAACTACGGGGGCCACCCAAAGTATTACCCCTACCTGCTGGAGTCCCAGAACTACTGGGCGCAGCTACGTGGGGATGAGAATCCTCCGGCTCCCTCGTACCGCATGGTCAGAGGCAAGCGTCGGCTGGGCCGGTACATGGACCCCTACGGGTGCATGGGCCTGATGGAGAACCAGAAAGACCTCTGGTCGCGGTGGTACACCGGCTTCCTCTTGGGGGCCGGTACCTCCGTGCTGTTCATCGAGGTCGACTGGGTATTCATCGTCTTTTGCTTGCCCATCCTGGCTCTCTGGTACTGGCTGGGGCGGCGCAAGCGGCGGGCGAAGTACGACCGCTACTACCGGGTCATCGAGGAGATCGAGGACACTGGGCAGCCAGTCTGGGTGCCCTACGACAAGGAACGACTACGCCGCATCGAGCGGAGTCCTGAGGCGATCTGGCCGTGACCACCGTCTACCGACCCATCGATGTCCTGGAGAAGCAGGTCGACCTCGTCCGCTGGTGGTCGACATCGAGCTACCGGCACGGCTTCATCGAGGAGTTCCAGAAGATCGTTGATCACTACGCCATCATCAAGGACAAGGCAGGCAACCCGGCCAAGATCGATGAGTACCTCATATCCCGGCTCGACACCGCTGAGACCTTCTATGTGCGCCGGGAGATCATCGCCCGCCTGTGGGACTTCACCGACGCCTACCAGGCCCACGAGCACGAGGTGGTGCTGCCCCAGGACTTGCCCTGCGAGCGGGGCTTCATCTACCTGGAGCGACCCATCCACATCCTCGATGCCAGGGGCCGGGTCATGTCCATCAAGGGCATCCTATGGTCTGAAGAGCCTCAGGGCGTGGTCATTGCCCAGTTCACCGACGCTAGAGACGAACTGGATGAGATCAATCGGGATCTCTACCAACGCTGGGGCAAGCAGGACACTGTCTCCCTGTGCGAGCTACCTCTCCAGCACATCAACCCCATCCTGTGGGGCCAGCGGGTCCAGAACCTGGCTGCCAGGGACTTCGACAACGGCTTCCTCGTGGAGCTACACGGTGACCCCAAGGCAGCCCAGATCTACCAGGAGAACGCTGACAGCTACGCGGTCTCCCAGAACCGTTTCTATGGCTTCCTGATCTCCCTCTGGGAGTTCGTCCAGGAGCAGATTCCCTTCCGCATGCCAGCCGACAGGCCCATGCTGAAGCGGCTCAAGCGGGCGCACAGCCCGCTATCAGAGGTGACTGTCGTAGAGCTACGGCCCGTCGACCGTCCCACACAGCACACTGACCCCGACCATGTGCCCCAGACTGTGCTCTGGACCCACCGCTGGCGCTCCAGGGAGCACAAGCGACGGTGGATCGACAAGCACGGCAACTACCGTGAGACCACTGTGTCCGCAAGCATCAAGGGGCCTGAGCACCTACCCCTCATAGAGAAAGACCGAGTGTTCCATGTCAGAAAGTAGACCCAGGAAAATGACTACCCCTACCAAGAAAACCACTCCGCGCAGCAGGACTCCGGCCAAGACCAACGTCACCCCGTTGACCGAGAGCCTCCTGGCCCCTGAGATCGTTAGCCGGGTCACCCTGGCTGACAACCGAGAGGTGCGGATCACCAGGATCAAGACCGGTCTCCGGGAGAACCTCATCCGGGTGGGCATCAACCTGCTGCCCAACGGAGAGAACATGTCCGGGGCCGTCTTCCCCGAGAGCTACACCGACGACATCATCGCGGCTCTCAGGAAGGTGGGCTGATGGCTTCGACCAAAGCGACCTGTCCGTACTGCGGCAGGCGTGTCGCTCTGACCAAGACCGGCAAGCTGTACCGACATTTCCCGCGCAAGGGAGCGTCAGTGAAGTGCGCCCGTAGCGGAGGGAGGCCGAACTGATGGCTGACGAAGAGCTACTGGAGATGCACTGCCGCTGCTGCGGCACCTTCATGGGGGCGCGCCGTCGCATAGGACGGTTCGTGTTCTGGTGTAGCCAGGACTGCTCCGAGTCGCCCATGGCGAAGTGGGACGAGTCCCAGATCCGCGACGAGACCATCGTGGAACTGTTCCTGGGAGGCCAGGGGATCATGGAGATCTCCCGACTCCTGGGCAACTGGCCCTACCAGTACGTGCAGCAGACCCTGGCTCGCCGGGGCCTCCAGGAGTTCAAGAAGGACTCAGACGGGCAGGAAGAGACGGCCCAGGAGAGCCGGGTGCTGGTGCGCTCCGGCAAAAAGGCGTCGTAACCTGCTACAGTGAGGCCCACCACGGGAACCTCCACTCGGTTGGTTGTTGCGGTCAGAGTGTGGTAGCTCTGTAGCCATGCAGAAGGCCCCCTGGAGAAGGGGGCCTTCTCGCGTCCCTGGCCTGGGAAAATGCGGGCTAGATCATGCTCCCTATCGGCCCGATATTTGCACGCTCCTTGTCACCACCACCGGTACCGATCATCCCTCCGATGGCGCTCGTGATCTTCTTCACGGGCAGGTCATTGAAGTCCGGGGTCATGCCCTCACCAGCACCAGCCTCACCACCTCCAGCCCCAGCCTCAGCGGCGATCTCCGGAACCTCAGCGAATGCCATAGCAGGATCGTAGCCGGGTGGTCAAGGCCCCCCTGAGCCGGTCGACAAGACTATGGGCATGACTGACGCTGCCCCCACCCGTGAAGACCTGGAAGCGATGGACCGCGAGGATCTCAAGGCCCTACTGGATGAGCGCGGCGTGGAGTACTCCCCTCACGCCCATACGTCCACTCTGGTCGACCTCGCCGCTGGCGACGAGCCTCAGACTGAGAGCGAGGGCCAGGTAGAAGCCAGGGAAGGCGAACTAGACGAGCCACCGCCTCCGATGGATGCCTACTACCCGCCCACCGTCTTCAGCCCCTGGGAGCTACCGGCCAGGACCGGAGCAGCCCAGCAGTTCATCGCCCAGGGCGTCCTGGTGGACGAGTCCTTGGTGCCAGAGGATGACCGCCTGGCGGCAGCCAACAACGAGATCGAGTTGTACGGCCATCCAGAGGATCCTCGCCTCACTGGGGGGAGCCTCCTGGAGTCTCCGCTGAGCCTGGAGCAGTTGGCCCATCCTCCTGCCGTCGAGCTTGAGGAGCCAGAGCCAGAGGACATGGAGACGCGGTACCTCACCGTGGGCCAGTTAGCCGAGCGGGAAGAGGGCGGCGAGGTCGAATCGGAAGCTGAGAAAGAGGAGGCCAACGCCTGATGGCAACGCCCTACAACCCCCTGGCAAACCCCTACATCCTCAACACCCTGGAGCTTCCGGCCAACCAGGCTGCCGCTGCCGCCGTCCCGGCCTGGAACGTGAGCACCACCCTGTGGTCCCAGTCGCCGTCCTACCTGCCTCTCTGGGGTGACGAGTCCCAGGGTCCGCAGCCTCCTCCCTACAGCCCCGGCCCCGGTGCCCCGGCTCAGGGGCCAGCCCAGGCCCTCCAGGGTGTGGCGACAGCCTCAGTGGTCCGACCTGATGCCTCCATCAACGCCCGTGAAGCGGCTGCCAACATCTCCCTGGCCGCTGAGAAGACCCGCCAGCAGACGGCCCAGACCAACGCTGGCAATGCCGTCACGGCCATCACCGGCATCGTCACCAACCCGGTGGTGGTGCAGTCGTGCCAGCCGAGCATCCTCACTCACGGTGTCGCCACTGCTGTCCAGATCCAGGGGGCCGACTTCACTGGAGCCACCGCTGTCAGCATTGGTGGCGTAGCGCAACCTGGCTTCACCGTGGTCAGCCCGAGCTTGATCACCGTCACCACCACAACCACCCTGACGACGGCCATGTCCCCCGCCAACGTGGTGGTCACTGCCCCTGCTGGCACCGGCACCCTGACCGGGGGCGTCATCATCACCTGATGGCGACTCAGAAGGGCATCATCACCTCCCAGAACCTCCCTCGCTCTGGGCGCACGTTCCTCGTGCATGACGAGTCCGGTCCCCCCTGCTACCGCGATCCTTGGGGGGACTGGGCTTGCGGCCATGAGCACGCTGACCCTGTACCCCTGGAAGACGCCTACCAGTACTTTGAAGGCTGGACAGCCCAGATGCGGCTGTAGTCGGTCACAGGGGCCTCTAGGGGCCTCTGGAGACGCTTGTGAGACCCAACCGCTCAGACCCGGTTACCTGGAAGGTGGAGGTTTTCAAGCGTCTCTATGAGGCAGGTCTACTGGGCAAGTACTGCGAGGCCATGTTGGAGGCCCGAGCCAGGGGCGAACTATGTGACCCTGAACGTATTGGGAGCGGTGTAGTTGGCCCCATCGACAGTGACCACAACCGGGAGATCACCCTTCTGGGGGGGTGTGTAGGAGGGCAGGGTGGCGGTCACCTGGGTGTCACTGTTGACGGTGAGGTTGGTCAAGTCCTTACCGATATTGACGTTGGTGGTACCGCTCAAGAGAGTCCCCAAGATGACGACCGTGGTGCCCTGACCTCCGCTGTTCGGGGTGAAGCTGGTGACCTCCGGAGAAGAGGGAGGCGCAGACTCAGTGACTTCAAAGTCCGGGCCTTCGGTGACGGTGCCATCTACAAAACTGACCAGGACGGGATAGACGCCTGGGTCGACACCATCGGGGAGGGTGCCGATGATGGTGGCATCGGTGACCGTGAGGTCGGTCAAGTCCGCCCCGATGTTGACAATGGTGGCGCTGGCTAGGGTCATGCCCCGAACCTCGATCACGGTGCCACCTGGCCCACTGGTGGGAACCACCTCAGCGATCACAGGGATGACAGGTTCTCCTGGTTGCTCAGGAGGCAGAGCCGTCGTTGGGGGCAGGTCAGGATTGAACAGGCCACTCCAGACTGTGCCGTTCGGGTTGTACCACATACTGGCAACGATGGGATAGCTCTCCACAACTGCCGCCTGAATGGCGTCATCAGGTACCTGGCTCTGGTCCGGTGGATCACCGGCAGCATCCGCGACACCAGGGAACCTCGCCACCATACGGATCCACGCCTCCATGACGTGGTCCGCGCCCCGCAGGGTGTCATAGGCCAGGTTCGACCAGTCAGGGTGATCGAAGTCATCCAGAGTGGCCTGGCACTCCTGGTAGGCGCAAACCCTGACACGACCCTGGAAGTCGGGGTCATTGCCGAGCTTGAACATGCTGTCGTAGCTCATGTCTCCTCCGACTGACCGGCAGCCTGGCTGGCCTCCTGGGAGGAGCGGGCCATCTGCATCTGGAAGCTGAACATGGCCTCAGCAGTCTTGAGGCCCTGGAAATCAGCCAGGACGTTGGCGAGCGCCGGGTACACATCCTTAGGGGTAGCGATCCGCTGCGCCATGAACCGCTCTTCGGTGTTCAGGACCGCCCTGGAAGAACCGTCCGGGTCGACCACGATCAGGAAGAGGGTGACCACCTCCTGGGGCGGCGTTTCCTGGGGGACTGGGTCTGAACCGTTCATTTCAGTCAACCTCGCCAGGCTCCTTCTTGTACATCCCAGCCGCCCAGCGGATGGCGGTGTCGACCGAGACCTTCACCGGGCAGAAGTCGCACAGGTAGACCGACTTATCCTTGGGCCAGTTCCTGCCCGAGAGCTTGCGGCTGTCGTCGCGGTAGTCAATGCAGTCGGTGCCTTTCGGCTCCCGGTGGATCCGGTAGCAGCGCAGGGCGTCCTCTGCGTAGGTATCCTTGGTGGCGTAGTACTCCGGGTGGAAGCCGGTCCAGCGCTCCTTGAGGCCACCCAGCACCTCGTTGCGGTGGGCGTCCCAGAAACTGCCACTGCGGCCCCGGCACTTGACACAGTTGCAGGGATCCTCAGAGGCCACCAGGAGGGCCGCGCTGTCCGGAGTGATGTCACCATGGGCCTGGACATGCCGACGCACGAGATTGTCCAGGAGGGGATCCTGGGCCTCAAGCTGAGGCGGGCCGTCATAGAGCGGGAGTTGCTCGATGGTCTTGCACTCCCGGCAGACCAGGAGGCGAGGCATTACCCCGTCACAGGGGGGATGAAGCCCTGGTCATAAGTGAAGCGACCATCCGGCGTGCGCTTCTCCGGTAGCTCAGCCACCCCGAAGCCACTGCCACCCTCATGGCACAAAGCCAGCTTGTCGGCGCGCTGGAGTCGCCGGTCAGGATCGGGGTAGTTGCTGCGGTCGCGGATGACCCGCTTGTAGGTGCCGTCCACCATGCCAGCGAGTAGCTCTGCGTTCATGCTGCGGTCTTTGGTCTCAGCCATGTGCCCTCCTAGGGCGTCCAGTTTCTCAGGTCGGAGGTATCCATGGGCTTGTGGGACGGCACACCCAGGCCGAACGGATCCTCCTTGATGGGCCGATGCTTCGGGGTGCCTATGATCTCGTGATAGAAGGAGCGGTTTGCCTTGCCCATCTTCCTGGCGTGCTCAAACGCCGCCCTTTCCTCCTCCGGACTGGCGAAGGGATCCTCGTCACCATGGGTGGCATGAGATGCCGCCTGAGCAGGCCTCCAGGGCCTGGAACCACCCATCTGGACAAGCCTGCCGCCCGCCTGACCCTTGATGTCGAAGGTCTCCTCGTCGTTGTAGTCCTTGGCCCCATGCCTGGCGATGGTTGCCCCCGCCAGGGCACCACCGACCGTGCCGACGACACCAAGGGTCTTGAGGGCCGGGATGAGTCCGACGATCCGCCCGTGCGGATTAGCGGCTGGGGGAGCCAAGCTGCCGATGGGTCCGATGTCAGTGGGTACACCACGAGCCACGAAAAATCACCTCCTACCAGACGTCCTCCACGCCTACGTTACGCGCTGCGCCCTGCCAGCCAGCGACCCCCCCGGACAAGTCCCACCGCTGGTTGGGGTAGCTGCGGTCGACGTCGAGCACCTGGGTGATGGAGGGCTGGCGCTCCTGGTAGTCCATGTAGCCGTACCGGGGCGGGAAGCTGTCGCCCAGGGTGGCGATGGGGGGACGCACTTCAGCCACGATCTCATCACCAGGGATCAGTGCCGTCCGCAGGGCAGCCGTGGTCAGTAGCTCCTGGCTGGAATAGTTGGGGCCGAGTTCCCGGTAGATGTCCCCACTATTTTGCAAGCGCACAGGGCGCGGGCCGTCGATCACAATAAAAGCCTATCCAGTACCAACGAAGTCGACCGTGCAGAAGTTACCTGCGCCTCCTTGAGCCATATACCCGGCAAGAACAACCGAACCTGCATATTGGGTTTGGATCTGTGCAGCAGCCGAAGTAATAAAAACGGTGTCGGCTGTGGGGCTTACGTTGCCAGCCGCTCCAGCGTGTGCTGTCGCATAGGCAAGGTTTCCTCCAACGGTGGGGGCTATCAGACTGGCAGTCACAATCTGTCCTACTGCGGTTGCAGCCACTGAGATATGCATACAGATACGCCACCAAGCGGCGAAGGGGAGGTTGATATAACTGCTACCCGACCCTTGGAATAGTGAGTACGGATCACTTACCATCGCATCCCAGTTGAATGCCTGTAGAGCCGTGGCGGTGTTATAGCCAGCATTCCGATACCACTTAGCGTGCATTACGTCCCTCGCCCGCCTGTATACCCCCCCATTCACACCGTTAGCTGCCACCCACAACTCACCGGTCGGATCGGTGTAGGTCTGGATACCCGACCCACTGGTGAGAGGGGCAGGGATGGGGACAGGGTCGGTGTAGTTGATGAGGGTCATGGCATCACCTCGCTGACTGCCCAAGACATATAGTCACCGCTGAAGTACCAGACCCCACTGCCCGTCTTAGAGAGTGCAAAGGTGATAGTGACGGAACCAACGGCTCCGGACCCACCAATATTGCACATCCCACCCCATGAGTGGTGTTCGTTAGCGTTGTTCATGGTGAACAGACCAAGTGTGGTGTAGACACCGGACTGGTACCCCACGTTATAAGTCACGGTGTCTGGGGCCACGGACACATAGAACGATGAGACTGCCTCGACAGTCATAACGGAATCGCTACGCTGCTTGGTGAGGCCGTAGTTAAACCAGACCTGATTCGTTACGACACCAGTAACACTGGCGGTCACGCTCCTCTGGCCTATCTTCCGCTGGATGATCGCCCCTGAAGGCGTACTGTACTGCCAAGCTGACCAAGCAGTAGCGCTGTACTCTCTGACCGCGAAGGACGTGGGCTGAGCGATGCAGGTAGCCCGCTGCTGGACATAGGCGTAGCTCCCTACTGACTGCACCTCCAGAATGAACGGTCCTGTCGGCAAGGGCGGACTGTTGGGGTTGCTGCCAGAGCCAGCGCAGTAGTAGTTGCCTGGGTAGTTGACCGTGTTGAGGTCGACCGCTGCCCCCAGTGTGCCCCGGTCGGTGTCGGGTAACTCAAAGTGGACAATGCTCATACGTCACCCCGTTCCCATGTATTCAAATACGCAGAAGGCAGCCCAGTTCCCAACCGCAGCAGTCCACGCGGCCGCAGCGGCGAACTTAATGAGAAGTTGCGAACCAGCAGTCAACAGTTCTTCGTCTAGTAGCGAGGCCAATGTCCAGTTCGTGGTGCTTCCCGCAGCGGACCAACCTTCGCAAATAACGGTCGCACCGTTGTAGAGATAGAGGGTTCCCTGTTGACCAACCGCAGTCGCGATACCAGGGGCCTGTGCATAGATTCGGTACCTACCAGTTACAGGGATCGTCCAGGTAGACCCACCCATCGTGTAGAACGAATAAGGGTCAAAGCTAACTGTGTCCCAACCATAAACGGCTTGGGTGGTAGGCCAGGCACTGAATCCAGCAGCACGGTAGACACGAGAGCACAACACATCCCGCGCCCGTTTCCAGTTCCCGTTGTAGACCCCGTTCGCCGCTATCCATACATCACCAAGGACATCGGTGAAGGACTGGATTCCCGAGCCGGAGTTGATAGGGGGCGGAAGGTTGGGGGTGCGGGCGTCCACGTATGCCTTGTTGACCCAGTCACTGGCGACGTTGGGAGCCGGGGCCTGGCCCACTCCCATGACCACCACGTTCACGTTGTTGGGCATGTTGGTGGCGACACTGATCTGCACATGGTTGGCGTCGAGGACGTGTACCTGGGCCTCCACCAAGTTGCCAGTCACCGCGTCCCAGATCTGCACGAAGGGCGTTGTGGTGTTGAGGTTGTGGGTGACGGTGTAAGGCGAGGAGGCCACCGTGGGAGCGCTCAGCGTCTGATAGACCGCCAGGTTGTACATGACGCTGTTGAGGTAGCTCTTGGTGACGATGTCACCGGGAGCGACTGGGGCCGGGGAGGACGGCGCACCCATCACCACCACGTTGACGTTGTTCGGCATGTTCTCCGACACGCTGACCTGTACGTGGTTGGCATCCACGACGTGAACCTGGGCGGTCACCAAGTTGTTGGTGACGGTGTCCCAGATCTCCACGATGGGAGTGGTGGTGTTGAGGTTGTGCGTCACCGTGTAGGGCGACGAGGCCACCGTTGGAGCGGTCAGGGTGACGTAGGCCGAGATTGGGTACATGACCCCAGGACCGGTGGGACCGGTCGGGCCGATGGGTCCAGGCAGTCCCGGCAAGGCAATGTAGCCAGCCTGGGTGGTGTCGTAGTAGCGGAGGACTGGCATCAGATCACCGGTTGTATGTCGAGGTTGCAGTAGTAAAACCTACCGTCACCTGTGGGTATATTCAGCGTTCCTGTTCCGGAGTAACGCACAACCGACCAAGTGGCGGTGTCGGATCCAGTATTGGCGGGATAGAAGTACTGGCTGGAAAATGTGACCGGTGTATTGGTTGCAAACCGTGCGATCTTCCAACCTCCTGGCAGGTTCTGGGCGACGTTCCAAGTGGTCGAAAAAGTAAGCTGGAATACGTCGGTTGCTACTGAGAACGGTCCACCTGATAAAAGCACATCAACACGAATCACCCGACCGTATGGAGCATTAGGTATGGTGGCCGTACCAATGGTGTATGACGTTGTCCCACTGGTCGTACCTGCCGCAGTGGGCAGACCGATGTAGGTGGGCTGGAAGTTTAAGTCCAGCACCATCCAGTTGGCTCCATCAGAAATGATGGTGATGCTGTCGTACTGGGACTGGAGCACCCAGCCTGAGGCGAAGCCGTTGATGACGTCACCACCGTTAGGAACCAGCGTCACTGCACCCGTGCTGGCATTCACGATGGTGTACATGCTCAGATTGCCCGGTGCCGGGGGCAGGTTTACCGACAGCGTGCCGATGCACTTGACGACATACTCGGTGTTGACCGCACTGGGCAGGGTGGTGGTAGCAGAGATCGTGATGACCTGAAAGGTCGAACCGGCTGCCCCTGCTGCGCCGGTCGGGCCGGTCACCCCGGCTGGCCCGGTGGGACCAGTGATGGTGTAAGCCGCCCAACTTGGGTTGGTGCTGGTGTCGATCCAGATCAGGCCCTCAGGAGGCGTGATGACCGGGGCATTGGGGTTAGGGGCGGTCGCTGACACGTCCGCATAGGCAGGGCCACCGCCTCCACCCGAGCCTTGGATCTGGTTCCACTGGGTGCCGTCCGAGATCCAGAAGGTCTTGCTGGCGGTGTTGTAGTACATGTCCCCCGCAGCACCAACTGCCGGGGCGCTGGCCCAGGGGGCCGCGTTGGTGATCCCATAGCTACGAGGCACTAGCCCATCACCACCACTCTCCATCCGGTCCCCAGAGCGGGGTTGTAGGTGATCTGTACGGTGTTGACCGTCAGCGCGGCCCAGTCCACCTGGATGAACTGGAAGGGCGATGCGCTGTTGTGAACCATGACCGTGATGTCCTGGGTGTTCAGGTTGTGGGTGATGGTCTCCGGTGAGGCTGAGCCATTGAGCGCTCCGGCGTACTTCTTGACCATGCCAGCCACGGCAGTATTGACCGATGCCACCGTGGCGATCACCGTGGTGTCCACGGCCACCTGGCCCGGTGTCGAGAGAATGCCGGTGCCAGCACCGACCGCGAAGACATTGCCAGTCAGAGTGAGACCGTTGCCAGCGCTGTAGGTGCCTGCCCCGGAGAACTGGACGTAAGTCAGCGAGGTGGTGCCAGGGGTGATGGGCATCTGGGTGGTACATGTCCATCCCGTGCCCGCCAGAGTGGTGCCCTGGTCTATGTAGGTGGCCTCGTTCTCGATCTGGGCACCCGTGGTGGAGTCCGCTGATCTGGCCCAGGCGGCAGCAGCCACCACATAGATACCGTTGCCAGAGGCTGTGGTCTGGTTCTTGACCAGCACCCGGTCACCAGCTACCACCGCCACGCCATCGATGGTCTGCGTGCCCGACAGGGTGATGTTGGCCGTCGTACCAACGCGACAAGGGGCCTTCCAGGACAGGCCCTGAAGGGCACCGTCCACGTAGTTCTTGGTGGCTGCGTCCGAAGCCAGAGTGGGGTCAGCCAAGCTGGTGATCTTCAGACCATTCATGGAGACATTCGCCACGGGTGCAGGTATGGCGTCCAGCGTGGGTAGGACCGGCGTACCATGCGTATGGTCAGCGTGGGCAAGAGTGAGGGCTGAACCAATGGCGCTCGCCAGACCGAACGAAGTCGCAGCAGTGACGGTGGCGGCGAAAGCCTCACGCCCGTGCTTATGATCCTCACGAGCGAACGTGACCAGTGTGCCGACTGTCGGGGCGTCACCGACCGCCTGGGTGGTGACCGTGGTGGCTGGGTTGGGAGGAACCGCAGGAGCCGCTGGAGTGCCGTGAGTATGGTCGGAGTGAGCGACTGTGGCAGCGCTACCGACGGCACTCGCTTGACCGAAGGCAGTCTCGGTAGTGACCGTCGCTCCGAAGCCTGGCATCCCATGGGAGTGGTCGCCCTGGCTGAAGGTGCCCGCTGAACCGGCTGCCGCTGCGCCTCCGATTGCCAGGGTGGTGACCGTGGCCGATGCCGCTGCCCCCGCTGCACTCACCCAGGCGGTGCCGTTGTACCAGAAGAGGGTGTTGGACGACGAGTTGAAATAGATCTGCCCCTTGAGGGGCGTCGCTGGGGCTGACCCCAGGTTCTGCATGATGGCATTGCGAAGCTCGTTCTGGACTAGGTCGACGGCTCCGTAGAAGGCGGGCATGGCAGTCTCCTAACTCAGATACGCGAAGCCGCCTACGGCAGCGGAGAAGGTCAGTTGCACGGTGGTGGCGTTGGGATACTGGACGTCTCCCGGCCAGATCTCGCGCCCCGTCGAGTCGACCACGGTGACGTTGGGCATGAAGGAAAGGTTGTGAGTGATCGTCCAGACAGTGGCTGCATTGGCTTGTGTGTATTGGTAGGCCAAGGTCTGTGCTGCTCCTGTTGCTCCTCCGGCCCCCACTCCTGCACCCACCACCACGTTGACACTGTGCGGGGGCGTGGCCGTGAACGAGACCGTCACGTCGTTGTTGTCCACTATCGCTATCTCGGCCGCGAGCATCTGGCCGTTGGTGGCATCCCATAGCTGCACCAGGGGATAGAGCGAGTTCAGATTGTGAGTGATGGTGTAGGGCGATCCCGCCACTGTTGGGTTGGTCAACAACTGGTGGTAAGCGATACCCGGAGGGCCGGTCGGCCCAGTAGGTCCGGGGATGTTGGAGATACCTGCGGCACCGGTAGCGCCAGTGGGTCCAGTAGGTCCAATGGGACCAGTCGAACCTGTGACACCGGCTGCTCCCGTAGCTCCAGCAGGGCCGGTCGGCCCAGTGGGGCCAGTGATCTGACCAACATCAGTCCACTGCGGCGTCGGGGTAGGGCTGAAGACCCACAGGTGCCCGGTGTCAGCAGTGATGTAGCCGTCGCCAGCATTCAGCCCTGGTGTAGTGACCGGAGGAAGACTGGCGGCATTGGGGACGGTGCCAAGAATCTTGACGCTTGATCCCTGGGCACCAGTCGGGCCAGTGGGGCCGGTGGGGCCAGGGATTGTCGAGGCAGCACCTGTCGGCCCAGTCAGCCCGGTGGGACCAGTCGGCCCGGTGGGACCAGCTATACCCTGAGGCCCGGTGGGACCGGCTGGGCCGGTGGGTCCGGGCAAACCAGAAGCCCCGCCAGTGACCACCACGTTGACGTCATGAGGGGGCGTCGCGGTGAAGGACACCTGGACATCATTGGCGTCAAGGATAGTGACCTCACCCTGGATCATCTGACCTGTCACCGCGTCCCATAGCTGCACGAGAGGCACAGACGTGTTCAGGTTGTGAGCGATGGTGTAGGTGGTCCCCAGCACCGGGCCGCTGATCCGCTGGATGTAGGTCAGCCCTGGCGGTCCCATCGGACCAGTGGGGCCGGTCGGTCCACCGAAGGCACCCGTCGCCCCTGTTGCTCCCGTCGCCCCTGTCGCTCCCTGAGCACCAGTAGGGCCAGCGATGCCCTGTATTCCCTGGGGGCCGGTCGGTCCTGCCGCTCCAGTGTTCCCAGTGGCTCCTGTAGGCCCAGGAGGGCCTCCTGAGGGGCCTGTGGGGCCTATCGGACCCTGGTTCCCAGTCGCACCCGTAGCTCCTGTCGCTCCCGGTGGTCCCTGGAGTCCTGGTGGACCCTGAACACCTGGCGGTCCCTGCGGGCCTTGGGCACCACCACCGGTCGTCGGCGGGAGATACGTGGGATGGGACGGGTCACCACCATGGAAGATGCACCAGACCACAGTGCCGACTGCCGGTACCGCTGGGGGCATGGAGATCGGAGGTGCCCAGATCTTGACCGGGATGAGGCCGAAGATCTGGGGGATGTACATCTGGATCCGCTTCTGAACGAGCGGGTCGTTGTTGGCGTAGACCTTGGCCGGGTAGACGCCAGGGAAGAGCGTTACGGTCTGGTGCTGGGGGTTAACTGACGTTGACATTGAACTGATGAGAGGCGCGCCAGCGATTGTTGACGAGCTTGGTCGGGGGAGCATTGACGACGGTGTAGGCCAGTGGGTTACTCGGAGCGAAGCCCACCGCCGTGCCATTGATCGGGCGCATGCCACTGTCACCCTTGGAGTCGCGGCCCAGGGTCACGTCCATGGAGTAACCCACCGTCGAAATCTTGTGAATCACTTCCTGCACCCACCACACCCCGTCGTTGACCGAGTCGATCCCGTTGAGCACGATGGGCGTGCCCTGGTGGACCGATGTCTTTCCAACGAGCGTGGCGGTGGCCTGATAGTTGAACCGGTTGGCTTCGGCCAGACCAGCCAGGGTGTTCTGGGCCGTGCCCTGGCTGATAACCACTTGATCCGAGACCTGTTGACTGAAGAAGGGGTAGACCGATGTGCTCCCCAAGATGGTGGTCTCGTTGCCATCGTTGATGGCTCCAACGATGGTGCCGCTATGCACGTCCATGCCTGAGACAGTGCGAACAGCGCTAGTAGCACCGGGGGTGGTGAAGGACTCACCAGTCACGGCGTGGAACTCGCTGATGCCCTGGAAGGCCACACTGGGGGCGGTGTTGCGTGTCTTGAACACCGGCATGTTCGGGCCATAGGCGCGCACAGCCACGTCGACCGACATGAAGCGCAGCAGTGTCTTGTTGACGGCCAGGGTGTAGCCGTTCTTGTTGGCAAGCTGGATGAGGAACTGCCAGGCCGAAATCCCAGGATTGGACAGTTGAGGCCAGAAGTAGTCGTCGTTCTCGATCACTGACCCCAGGAAGTATGTACTCGCCACAAGCTGGGCCAGAGTCGATGCCTGCACCTGGCTCCAGGCCCCGGTGAAGGGATCCTTCAAGGCGTAGCTCGTTCCCATGCAGACCACATCCTCAAAGGAGGACTGATCTGGGAGGGAGCGGTGGTAGCAGGTCTCCACATGGTCGACATATCCGTAGAACCAGTCGGTGTCAGAGGGATTCCACCCGTATTGCATCTGCACCGGGGTGCCAGGCTGTAGCTCCGGCAGGTCAGTGCGCTCACCGCGAAGTCTGATGATGGCGGTGTCATGCATCCCCTCAGTCATCATCACCTTCACGGTGTTGACCTGCTTCCTGGCCCTGAGACCACCAGGGTCAAAGATCGTGTTGGCAATGGCACTGACGGTCATGACGACGTCGGGATCCTGATGATGGCCCCGGTCACGAGGTAGTCGGGATAGAAGATCTCCGGATTGGCATTGGCGATCTTCCACCAGAAGCCGGGATCCCCGTAGACCTTGAAGGAGATGGTGTCGAAGCGGTCACCAGCCACCACGGTGTAGTAAGCGAAGTTCACTGGGCCGGTCGGGGGAGGGCCGAACACCGTCTTGGTCATGTCGCCTGCGGTGTCAGTGGGCACCATCACTACCGGCTGACCAAAGTAGCGCGAGAAGGTGTTGAACCCCATTACGAACCGGTGCCCTTCTTCAGATTGAACTGCTGGGTGGCAGCGCTACGAGGCCCAGTGGCACCCTGGGTACTCGACAGGTACTGTCCCGCCGTCGCTGCTGTCATCGGAAGGCTGTTGACAAGATCCGGACTGGACATGTCGGGCTGATAGATCCGCATGATCCCGATGTCGGCATACGCCTCGATAGGGATCATGTTCCTGTCAAAGAGGGTGTAGACGTAGTCGAACTGTGAGATCACGCCCTGGAACTGGTAGGAGTTCGCCCCGCCGAAGACCACCTGGAGCGGGTAAGTCATGGGCGGATACCCACCGGCCCCGTAGTTACCGACACCGACCGACGCCTTGGCCTGGGCGTCAAAGATGCCTATCAGACGTTCCAGGGCACGGATGTCCCAGCGGCAGCCGATGTCGGAAGGACCGGGCACGTTGCCCTGCCACACCTCGTACATGCGGTTGAAATAGACGGTGAAGCTGACAGTCTGGTTGGTGACCCAGTAGCTGCCGTTCTGTAGGACCGTAGGGTCTTGTTGCAGCGGCGAGGTGAGGTTCGTGGTATCGATGTTGGAACCCATCGAGATCTGCTGTGGGTTCATCATGAAGTAGCAGCGGAACCTCTTGGTGGTCAGGTCAATGATCCCGCCGCGCACCAGCTTGTTGCCTGGTTGCATGTGCATCGTCTGGAAGTACTTGGAGAACGGAAGGTTGTCCCGTGGATCAGGGAACGTGTTGATGATGGCCTGCTGAGCAGCCGCCTCCTGCTGCCAGACCGCTCCTGTCGTGCTCTGGGCATTACCAGATCCCTGACCCGAGTCACCACCAGTACCGGCAGCCCCAGGCCCACCACTAGGACGTAGGACTCCCAGGAAAGGATCCGAAGAACTCGCTCCTCCAGGTGCGTATAGGGCCTGCTGAACTATCGGCGCTCCATTCGGGCCGGTCTCCTCTATGACCTGCCCACCCCCGACGTACATGCAGACGTGTCCCTGGGAGCCACTGATACCAGGGGGGCCGAAGACGATCAGATCTCCGACCATGAGTTTCTTTTGCAGATCCGCCGACGTTGCGATGTTGTCGACCTGTTGGTCAACAATGATGGTGTTGTACCCGCTGTTCCAGAAATCTGCCACTGTGCGCCCACCGAGAGCAAGACCAGGCGCACCAGGACCGGTGTTGTAGCAGTAGATCATGAGACCGGAGCAGTCAAGACCCGGTCCCTGAGGCGGGGGCATATTGCCGCCCCAGTAATAAGGGCAGGGACCAACACCCGGAATATTCATCAGGGTTTTCGCTACATTGGCTGCCTGGACACCAGAAGGATTCTGGACCGGGGCCTGGTTCTGGGCGTAAGGGCTACCTGGAACGTCGGGCGGATTCAGGCGGGGCATTTATTTCGACCTCACCGATGCCAGCAACTGGGGCTTGGAGATCGCGGCGACAAACTGCTTGGCGATGCCGTCCATGTCCTGCTGGGAGGAGCCGGGTGGCACTTGTAGCACGATGGAGCCTGACTTGAAGTTGAGATGCACCACACTGGCGTTCCCCTGTGCCCCGCCCTTGTTATAGGGGTTGGACGAGTAGTTGTCAGCAGCAGAGACCACCGCCTCACCACGGTGCAGCAGAGCCAACTGACTACGGGCGATGTTCTGGGTGCCACGGGCGTAACTGGCCCCCTTGGACGCCAGAACCTTCTGGGCATAGCTGATGCGGTTCGCCATGGCGGGCGTGCCCGCAGCCTCATAGCCCTGCTCAAAGACCGTGGTGGCGTCGGTGACATTCGCCGTCCCCTTCAGTTGTGCCAGCACACCCGCGTAAGCACCGGCCAACTCGACGTTCCACATGTAGTCAAGCTGAGTGGACAGGCTCATCGGATCACGGTTCTGACCCTTGGCCCAGGCCGTCAGCGCATCCCAGCGTTGACCTGAACCAGGCCCGGTACCCCACTGAGCGATGCCTCGCCCAGGCCCACCCGCCTGTGCCCGTGTTGGATCAACCCCGGACTCTTGGGCGAGATTGCCCAGGATGCCTGCCGCCTGGTAGTCCTTCAGGCCCTTACCAAGGAAGTAGTTGTACGCCTGCTGGACGTTGCCGCTCCCGCTCAGATTGGTGGGCGCACCAGCACCAGTGCCACCTGAGCCACCAGATCCACTACCACTACCGTCTGAGGTTTGGCTTGTGGGTGCGAACATCCCTGACAGATCCATCGGCCCCAAGCCCGCCGACTTGTAGTTCCAGGGACTGGTCGTTGCAGCATTAGCGGCGGTCCCGGTGTTGGTGGTGCTCGCAGCACCTCCTGTCCCTGCCCCTCCCCCAGCCAGAGTTCCACCCAAGAGGGCGGTGAGATTGGCGGCTGCCGGAGTGCCAGGTTGGATACCCAGACTTGACATCACGCGGTCAAGGCCCCCGACAGCAGTTACACCAGCATTTCCCTTACCGCCAGCCTGGGCAGGAGCAGCCGTCTTGCCTGCACCCTGCTGAGCACCCGGCTTGAACATCTGCGCTATGGCTGACCCACCAGGAAGGGGATTCAGTAACTGGCCGAGCACGGTGTTAGTGACAGCCGCATCGCTGGGCTTGGCCGCGAGCAACTGACCGATGGTCTGGTTACCACCCTGACCACCACCGCCACCAGCACCAGCAGCCAGGAGACCGGCACCGTTCCCACCACCGTGACCGCCCTTCTTGCCCTGCATCTTGTCGACGTCGTCCTTGGTGAGGACGTACTCACCGCCGTGGACGACAGCCAACTGCGGGCCGGATCCTGGGACAAGTCCACCCTGCTGGAAGATGCTCTTGATGATCCCGCCGACACCAGGGATCTTGCCGATAGTGCCACCGATCAGAGACTGAGCGATGCCACCGCCTGGGATCATGTTCATGACCCCGCCCAGCAGGCCCTGTCCACCGAAGAGTTTGCCGATCCCACCACCAGCCAGGGCAGACAACGGGGTCACGGCCTTGAACAGAGCAGCAGCAGCATCGTTCAGATTCTTGGCTGCTGACGCCAGACCCGGCTCAGCCTGAGACTCCATGCGTGACTTGGCTGATTGAGCCTGTAGCTGGGCGTAGGCCGCTGTGTTGCCGACACCACCCATGGCCTTGGCTCCAGCCTTCGTGCCGATGTTGGAGGGCATGGCCTTGCCCTGAGCAGACAGGCCGATCTTGGCCTGGGCGTAGGTCATGAAGCTGGCGTACATGTCAGACCCAGGCGTGATGCCCAGGGCAGCCAGGTTGTTCTCTCCTGGGCCACCAGGAGCCATGTACGACGCAAACTGATCACCTGACGGTCTCCCACCGGGGAAGCCTGCGAACAGCTTGTTGAAGATCATGTCCATCTGGGTCTGGGAGTCCATGGCCTTGCCGCCAGGCTTGAAGTTCAAGCCGAACATGAGGCCAGCGTTGAGCACTCCCGGCTGCTGCATCTGGTTCTGGGCCACCATGGCCTGCTGCCGGGTCATGGTGGGGTTCAGCGTCATGAGTTGCTGAGCACCACGGTTGAAGGCGGCAGCGTTCTGCCCAGCGATGGTGTTCGGGTTCTGGAAGGGGTTGGCCCCCATGTACATCTGCATGTACTGGTTGGACTGGGCGTAGTCAGCCGCGCTCTGGGCGTAGGTGCCGCCAGGGATGACGTACATGGAGCGCTGCTGAGCACCCGTGGCCCCGTAAGCCGCTCCGATATTGGCCCCGATCCACTGGCCCTGGACCGCTGCTGAGACCATGCTGGCCCCCCAGCCCCCCGGCTGCATGGTGTTCACCGCTGCGCCGAAGGCAGCAGCCGGGAGCGACTGGGCGGCGCGCTGGAGCATCCCGCCACCACCGCCACCATTCGGCGCATTGGTCATCGACTGCTGCGTCTGGGGCTTCGGAGTCTGTTCCGGCATCCGCGTCCAGACATCCTTCAACTGATCATTGATAGCCCCGGCAGTGCCCGGATCCATCGGACGCCCACCTTGAGCACCACCGGTTGGCCCCTGGTCGTAACCACCAGGGCCACCTCCAGAGGGCGAAACCCAGTTCTTGCCTGCGATGACCAGTCCCCGCGCTCCAACCCCGCCGCTCCCAGCACCGCTTGGAGTAGAAGGCCCTCCACCCCCGCCTCCACCCCCGCCTCCACCCATTCCACCTACTGCGGACTGCACCTGTTGGATTTGCGTCTGCAAGCCGGAAAGGCTCTTGGTCAAGCTATCGACAAGCTGCGTGAGACCACCAATGCTTGTCCTCGCTGTAGAACCAAAGCTACTGAAGGCACTCTGGACCCCGGTCAGGGCCGACGTGATCTTGCCAATGGACTTGGCGAAGTTCTCAGGGCCGGTGCTGTCGAACAGCCCTACGCCGTAGCCGTCAGCCACTTATTTCTCCAGGACGACTTGGACCCAGTGCATCCGCTCCGGGTATCCCATGGCCTTAATCTCGGACAGACTCCAACCTGGGAACCGCTCAGCGATTCTCCGGTACTGGAGGTACAACAGGTCGAGGTGGGTGAGTTCGTTAACGAAAGAGATCGACCAGACTGATCTGGTAGTCGGCCTCCCGCCCGCATTCGGAGCATGTGACCATCACCTCCTCCAGGCGCGGGCCGGGTTGTTGATCGGACATGGCCTGGATGATTTTGCGGCGGTCAGCCATGCTCATCTTCTGAGCGACATGACCCGTTACCGGATTGCCATCGATGGACCGGATCGAACGGTCGATAGCAATAGTGGCTTCCTCTGGGCCGGTCCTGTTGCCGTCACCCACCATCTCAAGCTGGACGGCCCCGGTCAGCAGATGCACCAGAGCAAGGTGGCCGTTGCGTAGCTCCACCTCGATGTCCTGCACCTTGGGGTTCTTCATCTTGCGGATCTCGATGGTGGTGTCCAACTCCACGATGGTGCCAAAGGTCTGACTACAGATCCGGCACGGGAAGTCAGGCACTTCCCACTCCGTACCGAAGGTGAGGATACGGATCGCCAGCATGAGAGCGGCCCGATCTCCCGTCAGCATCTGAGCGAGCAGCTTGGGTGTCGACTCAAGCTCTCCCACTGAGAGCACACACCGCTTGACGATGAGATCCACCACCTTCGGGATGTTCATCGTCGGGCTGCGAAGCTCACGAGCCATGGCCTCTTCATCGGACCCATTGATCTCGCGGATGCGCGCCTCAGTGTGGAGTAGTCCATCCTCATCCAGGTAACCCCCTGGAAGCATCACCGTGTCTGCCGGGAGGGGTGGCATGAGTGGCACATCAGACCGGGTCAGTCGGTCGGCTAGTTCGTTGGCCGCTTCCGGATTTATCCGGGGGTCAACGACTGTCCCGGTGAACTCAGCCAGAGGATCGCTCATGGCATCTTGGACCCACCGACATAGTCCCCTGGATTCATGGTGGCGGTCACGATGCCGAAGCCCTCATGGGCCAGGGTCAGGTTCTCGATGAAGACGGCATTGCCACCGGCCTCAAGGTCACTGAAGCTGTAACCCATCGGCCAGGCGTTGTACACCGCAAAGCGAGCCTTGATGGGAGGGGAGTTCCCCCAGGGCTGACCGGCTGCCTTGGAACCCTTGGTGATCGGATGATCCAGGATGTCGATGGTGACACCGGTCCTGAAGTCCAAGCCCCCAGGGTTAGTGCCTCCACCAGAACCGCTGACCGCGAAGATCATCTGGAACCAGTCGTAGATCTCACTGGAGCCGCCCGCACTGACACCTACCGGCACCGCCATGAAGCCACGAGTCAGGGTCAGAGGGCCAAAGTCCGACTGGCCTGGCATCTTCCTCGTGGTGGTGTTGTCGCCGCCTTCACGGTACGGGATGACCTCGTTGTTGACCGAGAGACCAGACACCGCCATGAAGCCCATCTTGTTGATACTGGCGGGCACGGCGGTGGAGTTCGGTGAGGTGATCGTGACGTGGAACTTGAAGTTCCGGAGGGGATCAGAGTTCAGTGGTCGGTTGGGCATGGTTCCTCCTCAGATGGTCGCGACGCTGACGCTCTGACCGCCAGCCCACTGACCGATAGCGATGACGACGAACTCGGCGGGGTACTGAAGAGCCACACCGACCTCGACGTTGACGATGCCCTGTTGGATGGTGGCAGGGGTGTTGACGGTGTCGTCACAGGTGACGTAGTACGCCTCCTGAGCATTGGTGCCCTGGAGGCCACCGCTCTGCCAGAACTGGTTCAAGAACTGGCTGAGGATCGAGGTGATCGAGTTCCACAGCACCCAGTCGTTCGGCTCAAACACCGCGAACTTGGAGAGCGCCACCAACTGAGTGGAGATGTAGATCAACGACCGCTCCACCGAGACGTACCGCGTCACGAGGTAGGGCGACAGGGTGCGAGCACCCCAGATCACCACCCCGGACCCTGGCACTGAGATCAAGCAGTTGACATTGGCCTGGGTCAGGTTGCCCTGATCCGCATTAGTCAACGTGCTCTCCAGACCATAGGCCCCGAGCAGCGAGGCCCCCAGACCCGCTGGGGCCTTCTGCACCCCTCTCTTGGTGTCGGTGTCGATGTACTTCCCGACGACGAAGCCTCCAGGCGGCACCATCCTGGTCACCCCAGGAGTGGAGTAGTACGGATCGGAGATCTGTACCTGGGGGTAGTAGATGGCAGCCTGGGCGCTGGCTGACATGCCCTGGGCGTAGGTCACCATGCCACTGGGACTCATGCCAGGCGGGCAGTCGATGACCACGAAGCCATTGCCACGCTGCTCCGCGTAACCCACCACGCTGGAGATGTCTGAGCCGTTGGTGTACCCCGGCATATTGATCACGAAAGGCTGATCCGGCATCTGATCCAGTAGCTGGAGGGCAGCGAACTGATCCTGGAAGGTGATGGGCGAGCCATCGCTACCTCCGGTCAGGTTGACCGGGGCTGCGGTGGTCGCCGGGTTGTTGATCCAGGCGGCAGGCGTGATGGTGCAATGCACAGCCGTTGCAGTAGCCGTCGCGTTCTGAGACAAGACGATGGCCGTCGCACTGGTCACGTCACTGATCGTCGTACCAGGAGGGATCCCGGCCCCCACAATCGTGCCCCCCTCGTCGGACTCAACGAAGTTGGCGGTGGCCGACGTGAAGTTGGGGGTGTTGATCGTGGTCACACCATCGGTGATCGTCCGGGGCACATTGCTCCCGGCGTTCAAGTCCACCAACTGGATGAACTTCGATCCGGTATAGGGGTTGTTGACGAAGGGGATGGCGTAGTTGTTTTGACCCTGGTTGGTCGACCCCGGCGTCATCGAGAGATCCTTGAAGGTCTCCACCACATTGCCTGGTCCGCTGCCCTGGTACATCACCTGGATATGGAACGTGATCGGCTCCAGCAACGAGTTCAGAACGTTACCGGCCTGGATGTTGACCCACAGATTGTTGCCCCATGCCCCTGGGTTGGCCGCTTCAACCTGGAGAGTGGGCACCGACGTGGTGGCCTGGTCATTGAAGGTCGTAGAGGCCAGGACCGGGCCTGACGCGTCGAGCCGGATGGCCCGGATGATCACCGCACTGGAGCCACCCGCCGAGAAGTAGCAGTAGACCGCCAGGTGCAGATTGCTGGGCGGGTAGACGTTCTCAAAGCCCCCATACGACTGCGTGAACTCCTTCCAGGAGTTCACACGGGTGGGCGTCAGGGGGCCACGGGGACATGGGCCTACGAAGCACGCCGCCGCCGTACCCGGCGTGGCACCAACGTAGGTGGGGAACGACGACTCATCGACGTAGACCCCTGGCCTGGTCAAGGTGGGCATGGGCTATTCCTCCACTGATTGGTACTGGCCGGGTGTTTCGGGGGCTGGCTCACCGCCAGGGTTTATGGTGCTGGTGTATCTCGGACTCCGCAGGGTGTTGCCTTGCATGTCGGTGATGGTGAGGGCGAGGCGACGCACCCTCGTGGTGAGCAGGGTGACGGGATCCTCCACCTCAGTCGAGATGCGGACCTGATAGATCTGCCGGAAGAGCCGCTTGTCAGCCTCCATGCTGTTGGTGCGACTGACTCCCATGATGGTGATCCGGCGCACCGTGCCACCTGGGCAATCCATCTGAGCGAAGCGCGGATGCAGTCGCCCCATCGCCAGGGTGCCGCTGATCTGGCTGATGTGCTGGTTGATCCGGGCAGACGCCGTCACCGTGTAGTCGAAGTCCAGCGGGGTGGGCCACCAGATCGAGGGGTTCGGCTCCGGCAGCGGGATGTTCTGGAGGTAGCGGTACCCGATGGGGACATATCCACGGTGCTCGCGCTCATGAGCCACCCGCTCCCCCGTGATGTTGATCACGATGTTGGGGTAGGTGATCCGGCGCTCTTCTCTCTCCGGGTTGTGGAACCACACCGGTACCGGGCGGGGGGCGTCAGGATCCTTGGCATTGAGGTCGGTGACCGTGACGCCCTGGAGGAGCGTCTTTAGACCCATGTCCTCCTCTGTGTACAGCCCCAGGAAGGGGGGGTTGGGTACTACGTCAGTGGGCGGGTTGACCATCGTCATCCGAGCGGCCCCCTCATGCCCAGGAACTTCTGGTACCAGGCCCGCGAGCGATCCTGCAACTCCTTGATGAACTGAGCTTCAACCTCACCCGACTGCTTCGCCAGATCCATCGCCACATCGCTCACCTGATAGCTCTGGTGCATCTTCTCGGCCTGACCCATCATCGAGTGTCCAGGCGGAAGGCCGACGTTGACGTTCTTCTGGTCATGCCAGACATGAAAGGCAGCAGCAACGTCCTGGTACTCCTTCAGGCTGGGGTCGCCTTGCACCAGGCTTTGCATGGTGTTGCGGAGAGTGCCACCAGCCTTGGCCGCAGCGCCCCTGACCGTCCGCTCTCTGGACATCCTCTTGAACTGATCCGCCATTCTGCCCAGCTTGGCTACGTCTCCTGGTTTGACGCAGTTGAATAAAGGAGAAGGCATTTTTCCCCTGTCGGCTGGGCATTTTTTGGCGAAACTGCTGACCCCGGCGTTGGCGGGCCGGTTGGTGACAATGCTAGGTCGGGGTGTCGCGTCCCCCCTGACCACCCGGACGTAGCCTTGGTGCTGTGTCACTGACTGGTCCGGTCTCCGGGCTACCGAACCCCTATGACATCACCGCTGGTACGCCGGGGCAGTACCCCGACTCGGACCAGGGGCAGCTATACCCACCGGTCAACCCATCTTCGACTCAGCGCATCGCACAGATGGCTCGACTCCGGCTGCGGGATCTGCCCCGGCCCTTCATCTGTCGGCAGACCTGCTCCGGCGTGGCGTGGCGCTTTGAGCTTCCCGTCGAGAACATCCAGCGCGATGCCCTCCAGGTAGTGCTCACGGACACGACCGAAGGGGGTACTACCGCCTGCGCGGTGGATCAGCAGTTCCTCCTGGACGACCACGGTGGGATCCTGACCTTCCGGGAGGCCCCGGCGACGGGCATGCTCATGGTGGCCCAGGGCACCTATTACCGCGACCTGCTGCCCCCCGAGCTTGACCTGTATGTGCGGACGGCCTACATCCAGCACACCTACGGGATGGACAAGAACTGGGAAGGCCAGATCGACATGGGGTACCCGCCCCCTCCTGGGCCTCCCCAGTTGGGCACAGGCGGTCAGCCCATCGCCTACGGCACCCCGGCCCCCATGATGATCCAGGAGGTCGAGGAGTACCCCATCTCGATCCTGGTCACCGTCATGGCCCTGTGGGACATCGCGGTGGGCGTGGCCCAGCAGCACGACGTCCATACCCCGGACGGCGTGACGATCCCGATCAGCCAGACCTTCAATCAGATCACCCAGATGATCGACCGGCTGAACCAGCAGTACCTGAATCTGTCGTCAGCCCTGGGCGTGGGCCTCTACCGGATTACACAGAGCCGACTGCGACGTGTCTCTCGGACCACCAAGCGGCTCGTGCCCATCTACCGGTCGAAGGAGTACGACGACATCACCTGGCCGCAGCGCGAGATGCCCGAGATCGACGTGACCCAGAAGATGTACACGTACCAGGGCACCTGGAATCCAGAGCGCCAGTACCAGCCCCAGGATCTCATCGACTACGAGAACCATCGCATCGTGGCCCTCCAGCCCAGCCTCAACATCGATCCGACCCGCGACATCGACCCCAAGACGGGGACCGGGTACTACTGGGCCTACACCACCATCAACACGGGATGGGTCGGGTGGTGGTAGATGAGCCACAGTGCCCTGAACGGTGAGCAGTTCTCTGGGCGACTATTCGACATCAAGTCCATCCCCACCAAGAAGGACTACCCCCAGCCGGGACCGCGCCCCAACCCGAACTACCCGCAGCCTGAGGGTGGCAGCACCATCGGGAAGTACCTGTATCACCACTCGCCTGCGCGCAACCGGGCTTCGATCCAGCGACAGGGTCTGCTGTCCAAGGATCCCCTACGTGGCTCAGCCAGAGGTGTCGAGACCAGGGCAACTGCTCCAGAAGGGGCCTATCTGGGGCCGTACGGTGAGGTCAATCCGAGCCGCCCCGCTGCTGGACTGTTCGCTCGCCAGCAGCAAGGTGTGCATGACGTCTGGGCTATCGACACCAACCAGATCCGCACTGAGCCTGACCCGTCCGACACCGAGAACTACTACGGCTTCCACTACGCCGAGAGCGGTGTTCCCCCAGAGGCCATGCGGTTGATTCACAAAGGCACCCGGCCAAGGAAGAGAAAATAATGCCCCTCTACACCCCCGCCTGGTACCAGAAGGATCAGATGCTCCGCATGAACGAGGTCATGCAGAACTACCAGCGGTACTGGGGCGAGTCGGTCCTGTGGGCCGAATACGACGCCATGGGATCCTCCAAGCACAACGTCTATGACGAAGGTCCGAGTCGGGCCTGGTACCCCCCTGTTGTCCTGCCCGTGATGTTCCTCGACTTCCGCCAGGACGACCCCATCGACACCGACGAGGGCTTCTACGTCCTGTCAACGGCCAGCGTCTGCTTCCAGGTGACCGCTGCCATGGATCGCTTCCGGATAAATCCGCTCTTCACGGCCAACCATTTCCGGGACCGCTTTTCCTACGACAACGTGGTGTACCGCGTGACGAAGTACGAGAAGCAGGGCTTTGTTCACGGCACTTATCTCACTGTCTCTGCACTAGGTGAACAGGTCAAAGCTGAGGAGGTCGTCAACGACATGCAGCAACAAGACTTCTTCGTGCAGACACTGGTGTGGTGAGATGCCTCTAGGACAGTACGACTTCTTCCTCGACTCTGGGGGCGACTGGCAGAAGGACGTTCGCCTGCGTGACTCCCAGACCGGTCTCCTGGTGGCGCTCGATGACGCCGTCATGGAGATCCGCAACACCAACTTCGTCCTGGTGATGCGCCTCGACGCCGATAGCGGGCGGTGCCTGATCGATGCTGACGGTGCCACCATCCATCTGAAGATCAGCAGCGCTGACAGCCTCCAGTACTTCTCCCAGGGCAACTATCCAGGGGCGGTCCAGGCGGTCGGATTCTGGGGCATCGGGCGGGCCTACACCTACGACCTGTTCGTGCAGTACGCCCAGGCCGCTCGCCAGGTCTTCAGTGGCGGGGTCAATGTGCGGGCCTTGCGCGGCTTCTTCAACGTGGACCCGAACATCTCCCGGCCCCTGGCCCCATCGGTCAACCTGGCCCTGACCATCGGACAGCGAGGCAGCTATGAGTGACGTCACCATCGATGCCCTGACCCCAGACATCGTTGAGATCCTGACACCGGGTCTCCCTGGTCCCCCAGGTGCGCCAGGGCCTCAAGGCGCAGGGGGCATACAGGGACCACCTGGACCGCCAGGACCGACTGGTCCCGCTGGTCCCCTGGGGCCTCCAGGCGGCTTCACCATCGGCGGTACCGGGCCTGACACCAGCTACCTGCCTGCGGCCCCTACAGCCGAGCAGCAGGGCATGGTCTGGCTCATCGGCACCACGACCTACGTCGTCTACTGGTGGAACGGAACAGCCTGGCAAGTCCTCAATATGTCAGCCGGTCCTCAAGGCCCTGCGGGGCCAACAGGACCGACCGGACCCCAGGGAGGTCAGGGTGCAGTAGGGCCTACTGGGGCGCAGGGACCGGTGGGAGCGACCGGCCCTGCCGGTACTACCCCGGTGCCTCCGCTGTGGCAGCCGTTGCTGACTCTGGTCTCTCCCTGGGCACCAGTGCATAGCTCCAACCTTGACTATCTGGTCGACCCATGGGGACGTGTCCAACTCCGGGGCGAGATTTACTTCCCGAACGGCAATCCCCCTGACATGTCGGTGATCGCCACATGTCCCCTGGGCACTACACCCACCCAGACCGCGACCGTATTCGTTGTCGAGGACGTCACCCCAGCGCGGGTGTACCGGGTCGACATAGACGCGGATGGCAAGATTTACTTGCGGTTCCCTGCCCTCAACACCACCGGGCAGCTTTTCCTAGACACCGTCAGTTGGATGACCCAATAGAAGGAGCAATCCCATGTCCACCACCGATGACCCTGGTGTCAACCCCACCACTGGCGAGCCAATCGAACCTCCGGGTATCGAGCACGAGACGTCCACCGAACTGACCACCGAAGAGGGCACTCACGTCGAACACGGCGAGCGCACTGAGGTCACACCAGCCCCCGAGCCGGAATCGGAGCAGGCGCATGGGGACAGCACGCCTGACGACGAGGAATAGTGGCCCTGCATCGAGTCTGGATCCCCAGCCCCAACTACTCATCGAGGGGAGGGGCAGGAGTCAGGCTCATAGTGCTGCACACCGCCGAAGGAGCGCGGACTTACACCAGCTTGGGTTCATATTTCTCGAATCCATCGAGTGGGGTTAGCTCCCATGTCGGTATTGACGACACAGCTAACACGGTGGGCGAGTACGTCTCACGGGGCAACAAGGCATGGACACAGGCCAACGCCAATCCGGTGGCCGTGGCGGCGGAACTCTGTGCCTTTGCCGCTTGGGACAACGCCGAATGGCACAGGCACCCCAACATGCTCTCCAACTGCGCCGCCTGGATCGCAGAGGAGGCTGCCGCCTTCGGAATCCCCATCGTCCGACTCAACGCCCAGCAGGCCCAGTCCAACGGACGCGGTGTCTGCCAGCACATCGACCTTGGTTCCTGGGGAGGGGGTCACGTCGACTGCGGCCCCGCGTTCCCCATGGACGAGGTCATCGCAATGGCAGGAGGACAGCCAGGCACACCTCCGAGCCAACCAACTCCCCCTTCCCAGCCAGCCGGGAAGGCCCCCCCGTTCCCCTACCCCTCCGACCACTACCTGGGTCGACCGGACCCCGATCCACATTGTCATTCCGGCTTCTACGGTGGCGTGGATACAACGAACGTACGCACCTGGCAGCAACAGATGCGGAACAGGGGATGGTCAATCGGAGTCGACGGTCAGTATGGGGATCAGAGTTACGGTATCTGTCGCCAGTTCCAAGCTGAGAAGGGCTTGGGAGTAGACGGCCTAGTCGGGCCAAACACCTGGCGGGCCACCTGGGAATCGCCCGTGACCTGACGATGTGGATCTCATTGACATCCTTGCAACCATCACCGGAGTCGTAGGAGCTATCAGCGCAGTCGGCGGCGTCCTACTTGCCATCAGGGCGCTACGAAGCAAAGAGCGCAAGGCTGCGGAGGCGGAACTCAAAGATGTCACTGGGATGCTGGACGACGAGAGAAGGGAGCGCATCGAGGCCGAGCGGCGGAACCACCAACTGAACGTGTTGCTGGCGCAGCACGGCATCGACCCACCCAATGGGCAGGATCACGGACGTAGCGGAGAAGATCTTCCATAGTGCCTGGGCCGCGTTCATCATCGCTGGCCTGTTCCTACTTACCTGCGGCGTCCTCCTGGGCTATGACCAAGCCACTGCACCAGCCAGCGTGATCACAGGCCCACCAGGCAAAACCGGCCCACCTGGGCCTCAGGGAAAACCGGGGGCCACAGGAGCACAAGGCCCAGAGGGACCGAAGGGGGACACAGGTGCAACCGGAGCTACAGGAAGTACTGGCCCTGCTGGGTCGAATAGTGCTGGGTCTGGATCATCAAATAGCGGCGCTACAGGGGCTGCGGGAGCAACTGGCGCAACTGGCGCAACTGGTGGCACAGGAGCGACTGGAGGAGTAGGTGCAACAGGAGCGAAGGGTGAACAGGGTGCAACTGGCGCGACTGGAGCCACCGGTCCTGTTGGCCCTCCTGGGCCTGTCGGTGCTACAGGCCCGCAGGGAGAGCAAGGCGCAACAGGCTCGACGGGAGCGCGAGGAATACGAGGCCCTCAAGGACAGCAGGGACCGCCAGGACCGCAAGGGCCAGCCGGAATGACTTGTCCGAGTGGCTACAGCGCTGAGGCCGTCTCGATCAAGAGCAAGAACCAGACCTTCAACCTCTGGGCCTGCGTACAAAGCTAACTGGTGTCCCCCCACAGACGTGTGGTGAAGACGTCGTCGCCGTAACCGGACGCTCCCATCAGGGCCGGATCCTGACCGGCCAGGGCCGCGATCTGGTCAACCAGTGGAGGAGCGGTAGGGCGCACCATGCCAGCGATGACCATGGACGACTCCGCTGTCATGGTCACGTCCCCACTGACAGCAGCCACTAGCTCAGCGCTTTGCTATAGCTCCCGATACTGATCGAGAAGGTGTCTCCTGCGTTCATTGACTTCGTGGTCGATAGCGCCCCGAACCAACGCCGTAGCGGCCCAGGCGGATTGGACGTACCAGGCGTGGAGTCGTACTCGTCCACACCCACCACCGTGCAGGCTGGCATGTTGGCATACGTCAGAGCGTTGCTGGAAGAGATCGACCCACCGGCTGGAGCGGCGAAGGTGATCTGCTGGCGGGCGTAGGTACTACCGCCTGCATTCGCTACCTCCGTACCGGGGGCCAAGGCCGTGCCCAGTGCGGTCACCAACGCCACCAGGACCGGTGGCACTACAGGGACATACGCAGCCTGACCAGAACTAGCCGCCAGGATGTTGTTGGCCTCAGTCTGAACGAGGTTCGCCATCACTCTCCTCCTGGGCGGTTGCCACTCCGAACTTCTCCTGGAGCAAGTCCTGGTGGTCGGCAGGGCGGTTCTGGAGGAACTCCCGTAACCGGGAAGGATCAGCCCCTTCCTGGGCGGCGCGCTCGACGTCAGCGGAGCAGATCTCACAGCCGTCTTCGGCACAGCACTGGACGTGCTTGCTAACGGACAAGTCCGTACCCTGACCCGTCACCGGGTGGCTCAGGGCGACGTACTGGACATGGTGCGGCTCAGAGTCCTCTGCACCGCACTTGTCGCACTTGCGGACGACGTAGACCGGCTCCTCAGTGGTAGACAACGCCCCTCGACTCCAGCCAGTTGTAGAGATCCCTGGGCACCCGATAGCGGCGACCACGCAGGAAGGTCAGTTGGTTACCGATACCGAAAGTCATGTCTTCGATGTCGGTGTTGACCCGGATAACCCGCCACTCAGACTCGACAGTCATCGGCTCCGGACCCAGGTCTTGCACCTCCATGCTGTTGGAAGGGGCGGGCCTCTCTTGCTGCTGGGTCTGCATCTCCTGGAGATCCTTCATTGGGTCATATCCAGGCATGATCACGGTGGGATCGAGGATGGGATCCTCGTCCACCGTGACCGGCTCACTGAGTGCCTCAATGCGCTCCTGGGCATCTGGTGGCAGGTCGACCATTTGACCTGTCTCCGGATCCCAGATGCCTTCCTGTTCCTCGACAATGTCGATCTGGTTGACCAGACCGATTTCCTTCTGGCGGTCGGCTAACTCTTTGGCCTTCTCCTCAGCCAGTCGCTGACGTTCGGACCCGGTGAAGTCACCGCGTTGACGTGCGGGCATTGTCCTCTTTCAGTTGGTATGGGCGAGAACGACCGCTTGGTCCGTTATGAGACCGAATCCCCAGATCGCGTACCAGCACAACGCGTGCTCGCGTCCGAAGTCCAGGACGCCACCGTCCCGAAGCTCGACCGGCAGGGCGATGGCATGACCGAAGGCGTTGTCGCCCAGGTAGATGGCGCAGTGGATGACCGGCGTGCCAGCGCCACCCGGCTGGGTCTGCACGATCTGCGTGGTCTCGATGTAGACCACGTCGTTGAGCCGCCCGATCTCACCGATCATGAAGTTGCCCGCTGCGGCGTACTTCGTGACCTCGATGAACTCAGGGTTGTCACGCAGACGCCGTGACTGGTGGGGATCGATGAAGGCCACGTAGGTCTCACCGATGCGCGGCACGTTCTTGGTCGCCAGGGTCTCCACGGCGTCCTTGGTCACGTTGACGCTCATGTAGAACTGGCCGGTGAGGCTGGCGTCGTTGGTACCCGGAGTACCGGCGTCATACGGCGACAGAGGCGTCCTGGTGGCCGTGGGCGAGGGCAACTGGTAGCCGAACAGGAGCGAGGACGCCTGCATGACCGTGTTGCGCGCTGACCCGTCCAGGTACTTCGCCATGTTGCGGCCCAGGAGACGGCTGGACGACGCCATGACGTCATCGAAGGAGGAGTTGAGCAGCAGTTCTGACACGGCCACGGCGTAGCCCTGCTCAGCCACCGTGATGGCGTACTGGGACGCCGTCAGCGCAGCGGTCTGCATGCGAACACCTTCAACAAGCTGGGTGGCGTCGCCCAGGTTGTTATAACGCATGAAGTTCACTTGAAGGCCAGGTTGTACACCGAGTTCCGTCTTCTTGACAGCAAACTGCTCGAAACGCAGTACAGGCATGCTCTGGAAGAGGATCTCTTTCGACCAGATGACCTGGATGGCCGGGGAAAGCTGTGAGTTCGTGCCCGGATAGCCGGTGGGCGATGCGCTCAGCAGCGGGGTTCCTGTGATGCTGGATGGCACTAGCCAACCTCCTATTTTCGGGTACTACCTCTACTGACCTCTGCGGCTTTGTGACGCAGCACGCAGCAAGTTGTCTCGTTCAGCAGCGTACTCTTCGGGGGTTAGTGCCTTGAGTTCATCTGCTGTATACGTGCGCGTTGTACTACTGGTTTCCATGGGACCGACTGGAGGCGCGGTGACCCCGACCATGGGCCGTCCAGCCTGGATATTCCGCATGGCCTGAACGCTGTCATTCCTCATGTGTTCGGATTTTTCTACGAGCAGAGCGATGGAAGCATCAATCTCCTGCTCTGAGTTTCCAGACACAAGATCTCGCAGAACAGGGACGATATTTTCGCCAGCTTCCGCCATCCGCTGCGCCAGGTACGTCTGAAGAGAGGCGTGCCTGCGCTCTTGTTCCAGCATGGCAAAGGCTTTTTCCCTCTCCTGGCGCTCCTCCGCGATCCGCTGCTCCCATTCCTGGTCGCGGCGCTCCATGAGGGCACGAAGCTCCATGTCCTCTTCTTCTTTTTTCTTCGCCGCCCTGGCTGCGTCCCGCTGGGTCTTGGCCTCAGCAGCCTGCCGGTCCTCTTCGGCCTTGCGGAACTGGGCCAGTTGATTTTCTAGCTCGTCCGCACGGTTCTGCTCTGCGGTCACACGGTTGCGCTCTTCGGTGCGGATCCGCTCCACGTCCTCCTGGGTAAATACCTGGGGCGGCTCCCCGCCTGAGCGCTGGTTCCGATTGCCACTGGTGGGTGGGGCGGGCGGCTCAGTGACCGGGACGGTGATGCTGTTGGGGTCAGGCGGTGCTGGTTCGCCTTCAGGAGGTGCTGCGTTGGGATCTGGGTCGGTGACGGTCATGTTCTCCTTCTCTTCTGTTGCTGCCTGTATCGGGTCAGGGCCTTGCGGGTCGCGGACGCCGCTGCCTTGCGATTGAGATTGGTTCGGGTGCGCTGCTCCTCTGCGGTCGATGCCTGCTGAGCCGCAGCCTTGCCCCTTTGGGCAAGGTCTTTGGGGTAGCCCCGGTAGAGCAGGCCCATAGCCCCATAGGTCTGGGTCTCCGGCGAGAAGCCCTTGGTGCGCGGGTCAGTGCGAAAGCGCTCCAGCATGTACCGGTCAGCCGCACCCTCTGCCTTCCCGACCCCGGTCGGAGACGCGAAGAACCGCCTGGTCCGTTCCTGCGAGCCAGCGATCCTCCGGCGAGTGAAGTCAGCATGGTGGCCGATCTCATGGATGAGCGCCGTGTCGTACATCGGTTGGGCCTGGGCGCGGGTCATGCCCCGGTTCTTGCGTAGCTGCTCCTTGCTCGTGATTAGGCCCCGCTTAGAACTGAGGTCTCCGCGCATCGGCTCGATGTCGATCCTCTGTGTCGCCGGGGTGTAGCTACCCAGGCGATCCTCAAGGCCGAACCCGGTGCCCCGTAGTCCTGACTGGAGTTTGATGGACGTGAGGCCCTTGAGGTGCTCCATGGGCACGTCCGACCGGGCTATGGCCTCCTGAGCCAGACGCCTGCCATGGGGCACGCTGTAGGGACTGTCGAGGCGGGAGCCGGTCAGGCTGAAGCTGACGGCGCTCCGACCACGAAGCGCTGCACCGCCAGGGTCAATGATCGGGTTGGTGGCCTTCCGCACCTCAGCCATACGCTCCGGCGTATAGCCCCTGGGGTAACGGGCTGCGGTTTGGGGCGGGCCTTCCTGGAACAGCTTGCCCTGGGTGGGCTGGGCGCGCTTCTCCGGGCTACCCCGGTGCGGGTAGTACGGCTTCATGGGGCCGAACTGGGTGTCGTTGACGACCTCCGGCGACGTCATGGACGCTCGTCTTCCTCTGGGACACGTCGCTGCGGTATGACGGTGCCATGGGCCAGGGCCACCACCCGGTCGAACATCTTCTTGACATCCTGACTGTTGGTCAAGTCAATGCCGGGGAGAGCACCGATCTTTGGTACCGCACCTGGCGCGCTCGACACGCCCGAGCCACCCGCCGACTTGACACCACCGTTCGACTTGCCGTTCTTGCCGTTGCCATTGCCGTTCTGTGGTGGGGGTGGAATCGGCTGCGGTCCCTCCGGCGAGACCATGCCGGTCTGGTTGGCGGTAAAGCTGGCGACCTGAGCGCGGAGTAGATCGAGGCAGCTTGCTGCTCTGTGTCGTCCAGTAGCTCCTTGAACAACTCCTGGAGCTTCTCGTCGGGGAACTCCTCACCCAACTCCTGAAGGGCACCGCGCTTGGACTCCAGGCCCAGGGCCATCTTCACTTGTAGCTCGTTAAGAAGCACCAGTTGGTCGACCGGTAGCGGGGGCTGGAACTTGCAGACGTTCTCGTAGGTCACCGGGTCCATCGGGTCCAGCATCGGAAGCTGGTCTTCCCGCAGGGGCGGATCCCAGGTGTCGTTATAGGTGAGGGTCTCCGGCTCCTTCATGAACAGCGTCTTGAGCGCCAGCCGATTGATCTCGCTGATGCCCTCCCCGTACTGGGTCTCCTTCAGGTGGAAGCGGTTCATCAGCGGCTGGTACTGAATCGCCAGGGCTACGCCCGACGTATTGGAGATGGCCTGCTCTTCGCCCAGGGCGGTCACCGGTACGCCCGTCATTTCGTGCATGGCACGCTTCAGGACATCGAGGAGCTTGATGGCTTGCTCGATGCCGCGAGGGTCGAAGAGCAGGTTCTCCACCTTGGCTTCCTTGTTAGGGATGCTCCAGGTCTGGTGGGTACCTCGCTCCAGGTTGGAGGCCCGCGCCCCGATCACCACTGTGACCGGCGCAGCGTGGTAGTTGACGATGTCAGCGATGTCTGTAGCCGTCTCGTTGTACTGCCGGTTGAGCACCGTCAGGTCTTGTACGTCGGGCATGCCCCAGGGCGACGACGGGATCGGCAGGTTGGAGATATGCACGATGGGGATCTCACCCAGGGGGTTCTCCCTGGCGTCGATCAACTCGTCGTTCACATACTCCTCGACACGCTCCTCTGTGAGCAGTTCGGTGTATGTGAAAACTTGGCGGGTTCCCTCCATCGTGGTGCCCCAAAATCGGTACTTCAGCTTGAAGCGAATCAATCGCTTGCGATCATGGGGGTGCCACTCCGGGAAGCAGAACGCACTGTTGAGGGGGAGGATCCGGACCCGTCCGGGGTGCGGCATCCCGGACGGGTCAACCCATGGCTCCTCGTACGCCACCTTGACGAAACAATCGCCAGTGACGCTCCCCATGGCCCCCATCTCCCACAGCAGGGAGTCCTTCTTGTTGTCCTTCTCCCAGATCCTCTGCAACCGGGTGGGCACGATGGCGGCTGTGGCGTCGGGTGACCGGAAGCCGACACCCTTACCAAAAACGAAGTTGGTGATGAAATCCGACAGAGCGCGGACGTAGTTGAACGTCAGTTGGGGATCACCCAGATCCGGGCGCTGCGCCCAGTGGTACCCCAAATAGAAGGCCCAGTTCATCGCGTACCGGTTGAGCCTGGGGCCGTGTACCTCAAACTCTTCGTCGGCAAGCTCCACCAGCCCGAGCGGGCTGATCTGGATGGTCAGATCCGAAGATGCCGCTCGATAGCTGGGGGACTGGAACTGGATGGACATTTATGACCGCTGCTGTGCTCTCTGGTTG
>Ga0126381_100000567_pt1 | contig 40427 bp, 35 predicted proteins | sample PanSoiMetPlot_28_FD_96465 | JGI IMG/M metagenome (GOLD analysis project Ga0126381, IMG submission 96465) | Tropical forest soil microbial communities from Panama - MetaG Plot_28 | ecosystem: Environmental > Terrestrial > Soil > Tropical forest > Bulk soil | place: Panama | collected 2016-02-17 | reverse complement strand
GAAAAGGCCTCTTTTCATCGGACACGGACTACGACTAGACAACGCAGTTATGCCCGAGAAAGCGGCCTTTTTCCACCTCTATTCAATGATTCGTTGTTATTCCTTGTGAGATTTCCGGGCTAGCGGGCGGGGCCTGCCCGACACCCATCCCCGACAATCCAGTCGATCACCGACACGGGGTTCCTTCGGGCGGGCACGCTAAGGAGGCACGGAAACGCCACTCCGTCGGCGCCCCAACACCAGAACACCACACGCAGCCACGACAGAGAGAACAGGCTGGCGGCCACTGTCCCAAGTGGCGATTGGACGCCAAGGAGCCCAATCGCAACCGCCAGCCCTGTTAGACCACCCCAACGATTCTTACGCCAGCAAAGTCCTTCGCGTCGTTGCTTCAGAGCATAGAGAGGCCCCTTGCTCTTCCCTAGAATCAGGCCGGGCCGCGCACGGGGAACTCCCCCGGCACAGACGCGCACACACCACAGGCGCGTGCGCGGCCCGCCACGGTACACAACGGAGCGGTGACACACCCGCACCGCCCTCAGTTGCGCTTCTGCTCGCTCGACACCCGCCAGTTCTTGACTCACCGTTACCGCTGGCAATGTGGTTTCCCATTTTTGTACTTGCCAGACGTTCTATACTTCTACTAGACTGGCGTCACTCCAATACTTTCCCCAGCCTGAAGCGAACCCTCGTTACCGCTGTGTGCAACCTGTACTTCGGGGCAGGCGATTTCCACACCTCGTTTGCGAGAGGATTGGGGAGCCCAGCGGGTGGACTTCACGAAAGCAGAAGTGGGGGCTGGCGTTTTGCGGATTCGCATTCGCCCGACTCATGTCTAGAATTTATTAAGACAGGATCGATGCGACATCCGCGGCCAGGCACGCGTATGGGCGAAGGGCATCAGTTGGGGGAAAGTGCTCGAATGGCTTTGGACATCCAAGCAGTCAAAGAAATTGAACAATTGAAAACGGCGATCGCGATCGAACCCGAGGTGAAGCAGAAAGCTTCCGTCGTAGAAAAACCTTCTGCCACCGAGAAACCTTCTTACGTGGAAAAATCTTCGGTCGCCGCAAAGTATCCTGCCGTTGAAAGCCCGAGGCAGGCCGAGGAAACCCGCAGCGGAAACGGTTCGATCGGAATTTCTCTGATTGATCTCGCGGAGATTCTGGATCAGCACAAACAGTGGGTGGAATCGGGCGGAGAAGCCGGGGAAAGAGCTGACCTCACCGGCGTAGATCTTTCGAAAGCCGATTTGACCGGCGTGAATCTACAGGCCGCCGTGCTCCACCGCACGATTTTGGCCGGCGCGGACCTTTCGATGGCCAATTTAAGGGGCGCCAGCCTGGTTCGCGCCAATTTGCAAAATGCTAATCTTCTAGGTACTGAACTAAGAGGCGCGAATTTGATGGGTGCCAACGTTTATGGCGCGGACGGCTTGTGGTTTGGCCGCCTCGGCGGAACGAACCTTTTTGACGCGGTGTTGCCTGAATCGATTTCGGCCGTGGACAGCTCGAAAGCGATTGGCGACGCGACAAAAGTGGCGCGCTGGTTTTATTTTCTGACCGTGGGCCTCAGTTTTCTTTGCTGCCTGCTGATTATCTACACCACCGACGTGCGGCTGCTGCTGAACTCTTCGGCGCTGCCCTTTGCCAAACTTGGCAACCTGCTGCCGACCACCGGTCTGTATCTTGGCGGGCCCATCGTTCTTCTGATTCTTTCGCTGCGTTTTCATTTTTTGCTGCTGCGCTTGTGGGGAAGCATGGCAGCGCTGCCCGCGGTGTTTCCGGACGGGCAAACGCTCGAAAAAGATGGGCCATGGTATTTGATGGGGCTGGTGCGGCGGCACTTCCGCTGGCAGGGAGAATCGCGCGCCGCGATGACCGCATTTGAATCCGTGCTGTCCACGGTGCTTGCCTACTGGATCGTTCCCGCGACGCTGTTTTTCTTCTGGCTGCGCTACCTGACGCGCCAGGATTTTCGCGGAACGCTGCTCCACGTTTTTCTCGTGACGCTTGCGGTGGCTACCGCAACGAGCGTTCCTTTTGTCGTTTCGCGCGTGCTTCGGCCGGGCGATATTTGGGCGCCGAAATCCAAGAATGTTTTGCGTATGGTTCTGGGAACCTTGCGCGCGGCGCTCGCCGTGGGATGCATGTTGCTTGTCATTTCTGTAGGCGTGAACCGCGGTCTCCCTTCGGACCGCACGGGCGTAGCTGTGTCTGCCGCTGATCCGCGCCGCTGGGCCGCAACAATTTTTCAGTCCGTCGGCTACAGGCCCTACGCGGATTTGACGGAAGCTTCGCTCTCGACGCCTCTTCCCAAAGGCACGCCCTGGACCGAAGAAAACATAGAAAAAATTTCCGGCGCGCACTTGAATGAAATGAACCTACGCTACGCCCGCGCCTACAAAGCGTTCTTAGTGAACGCCAAGCTCTGGCGCGCCAATTTGGAAGGAATTTATTTGTCGGAAGCGGACTTGAGAGGGGCGAACTTGAGAGAGGGTTTGCTCAAGTCCGGAATCTTTGACCGCGCCTTGCTCTCGCATGCGGTGCTGGTTTCGGCCAACGCGACCGGCGCTAATTTTGCGTCTTCGGACTTGCGCTTTTCGGACCTTTCCTACGGCACGTTCGAAAACGCGGTGCTTTCGAACGCTCGCGCGTCCGGCGCTTCTTTTTATGCGGCGGATTTGCGAAACGCCCAGCTCTTGCGCACGGACCTTTCGCGGTCAGACATGAGGGATGCCCGGCTCGAACATAGTGTGTTGTCCTTTGCCACGCTCGAACAAACTGACTTTTCCTCCGGCCGGCTTGAAGACGCCAACCTGACCGGGGCCTTGTGCAAGGGAGCTATTTTCCTCGATGCTGACTTGAAAAATGCGGACTTAAGGGGAGCGAGCCTGAAGGGCGCTGTCTTGGGGGGAGCTGTGCTTGATGGCGCAAACCTGACGGGCGCGGACTTGCGGGGCGTCCTGGGAATGACGTCGCTGCAGGTTTGTTCCGCGGTGAATGGGCGAACGGCGCTCATGGATGCGGATCTTGCGGGGGAAGTGCAGACCCACTGCGGCTCGTCCCGCTAGAGTACCAGAACCTTGAAGGCTGAAAAGCCAGAAGGATAGATCGGCGCTTAAGGCCGCCGCACAGTATTCAGCCGAGTTGTAAATGAGTCCCGGCAGCGGAGACAAGCTCAAGGGCGGCTGTTTCCGATGACGGCGGTTCACTCGGCCCGCAAGGATGTCATCGGATCAGCGGCTGTTGCGCGGCGCGCAGAGGGAAGGCTGGCCACGGTTGCTGTCACAATTGCCATGCCCCCGACGCCGATGAGGGTGAGGGGATCCCTTGCGCTCACACCATACAGCAGGCTATCGAGCACGCCGCCGAACGCCAGAGCGCACGCAAGCCCAATTCCCACGCCAATCAACGTCATCAAGACACCCTGCTTCATCACCATGTTTATGAGATTCCAGGAACTCGCGCCGAGAGCCACGCGCATGCCAAACTCGTGCATCCTCTGGCTCACCGAATAGGAAATCACTCCATAGATGCCAATCGCCGCCAGCACCAACGCTAGTGCGGCGAACAGTGTAACCAAGAAAAGGGCGAATCGAGGCGTCGAGAATTGCTCCCGCGCAATTCCATTCAACAAGCGCACGTGCGCCACGGCGAGGCTGGGGTCGAGTTCGCGCACCTTGGTTCGCACGGCATCTATCAGCAAGAGTGGGTCAGAATCAGCACGCAGTACGACGGTCATGTTCGTGAACGGAAATGGCTCCTGCAAGATCGGCCACCAAAAGGCAGGCTCGGCTCTTTTACTTCCAGGCGCATCTTTCACATCGCCAACAACTCCGACCACTCGAAACCAGTCCGAGTCTTTGGGCTTATCATCGAAGGTGATGCGCTTGCCTACCGCCTCTTCCCCGGGCCAGTAATCGCGTGCCATGACATCATTGATAACCAGCGCTCGCGGAGCGTCTTGGACATCTTGCTCGTCGAAAAACCTTCCGTGAAGCAAGGGGATACCGACGGCGCGAAAGTAATCTGGGGACGCCGTGTGATACCGCGCATGAAATTCCTCATGCGGCGGCGGAGTCTTTCCTTCAATGGTGAATCCAATGTTATCGTCGTACCCCGTCCAAGGGAGATCGGTTCCTGCACCAACGGCACGGAGGCCCGGCAGGGTATTCAGATTGGCCAGCAGTCTTTGATAGAAACTTCCAACGTCCGCCGCGGTCTTGTAATTCGCTCTGGGCAGAGCGATCTCGGCCGTCAAAACATGCTGCGGCTGAAATCCAGGGTCAAGCCTGAGCAAATTCACAAAACTGCGCAGCAGGACTCCCGCGCCCACGAGTAGAAGGCAAGCCAATGCGACTTCGCCCACTACAAGCACCGCTCGCAAGCGCGTCTGCTTGGCACTCCCGCTAGAGCCTCGTCCGCCTTCGTGAAGGGCTTGCTGGGGATCAGTCCGTGAAGCCTGTAAAGCAGGGGCCAATCCAAAAAATAATCCTGTAAAAAGCGCCACGATCGCTGTGAATGCGAACACGAGGCCGTTCACATGAATGGCGTCCGATCTTGGAAAATCGGAAGGCAAGAAGGACATCAATATGCGTACGCCAACGATGGCAAGCAGCGCGCCTAAAACTCCGCCAAGAAGCGACATCAGCAGACTCTCCGCCAACATCTGCCGCACCAGCCGCCAACGCCCCGCCCCGAGGGCCGTGCGTACGGCGATTTCTTTTTGGCGCGCGGCCGCCCGTGCCAAGAGAAGATTCGCCGCGTTTACACAGGCAATCAGCACTACCAATCCAACGGCTCCCAACAGCACCAGCAGCATTTTGTGAATGGGACCGACGATCTCCTGAAAGAGTGGAACCATATAAATGGTCCAACCTTTGTCACCTTCGTGTTGCGAAGCCAACTCGGCCATGATCCCGTTGAAGTCAGCGGCCGCTTGTTCTGCCGTCACGCCAGGCTTCAAGCGCCCAATTCCCTCCACATAATGGGATCCGCGGTTGTGTGGATTTCCATCAAAGGTAAAAGGTGTCCATGCATCCACGGTGTCGCCATAAGCCACAGAGTTGTACGAGTTTCCCGGGTGATCTACGCCAGAGGGCATCACTCCAATCACGGTAAAAGGTCGCGAGTCCAGCAGTAGTTTGCGCCCCAAAATGTCCGGTGCCGCGCCGAATTGATTTCGCCAAACGCGATCGCTCAAAATCACTTCGTTCCCGTTTCCGCGCCACTCTTCCGAAAAATCAAATTCGCGCCCCATCGCTGGATGAAGGCCAAGCACCCGAAAATATCCTGAGCTGATTCGAAATGCAGACAACCTCACGGGATCGCCGCCGGTGCCTGAAAGCTGAATATCGGCACGCGAATACATAGCAAAGCTCTCGAACGAGCGATTCCGCGCGCGAAAATCCAGGAAATCCCAGGGATTCAACGGAAATTTCGGATATTCCGCGCTTCTATAAAACACGCGCGCAATGCGCTCCGCATGCGGATAAGGCAACGGCTTCAGCAGCACGCCATCGATCACGCTAAAAATCGCGCTGTTCGCTCCGATGCTTAACCCAAGAGTCAGAACAATTACCACGGCAAATGCCGGACTCCTGCCGAGCAAGCGCGCTACGTACCGCAGGTCTTGCAGGAAATCGTCAACGTACTGTGTTCGGCGCATGTTCCGGCACTCCTCTTGAATCTGGCTTACTCCCCCAAACATGCGGGAGGCTAGTTCGCGTGCTTCCCGGGGATCCATCCCCGCGGCGACACTCTCTTCCATTTGGCGCTCCACGTGGTACCGCATCTCGCGGTCGAGTTCCGATTCGACGCGCTGGCGCTTCAGCAGCGTACGAAACCGCATGCGAACGATGTCCCACAAGCGCACGGGTGTCCTCTCACGCCTCCTGTGGGGCGTTGATCACAAGCACGACCGCACTCGATAACCGTTGCCACTGTTCCAGTTCTTTTTCGAGCTGAATTCGTCCTGCTGTCGTAAGGCTGTAAAACTTCGCCTCTCGCCCGTTGTCGCTTTCTCGCCAGGCCCCGCGCACCCAGCCCTGCTGCTCGAGCCGATGCAACGCCGGATACAAAGCGCCTTGCGTCACCTGCAGGACGTCTTTGCTCACCTGTTGAATTCGTTTCGCGATGGCCCAGCCGTGCATGGGCTCGAGAACGATGGTCTTGAGAATCAGCAGGTCAAGAGTTCCTTGAATCAGGTCGGAGGGTTTGCTCATAGAAAACGCATCATACCTAAATCAATTACAATTGAATACCTAAATTATTGACAATAGACGAGCCAGCGGGGGAGCTGCGAGAGGGGGACAGAAGATTTGAAGGTTCCTCAACGCTATTGAGGAGGGGCGGCGTTGGACTCGGTAAACAGGTAGGCGAACCAGTCGTCGTGGGCGGTGTCGGGGCCCGGGGGATGGGCTTGCACCCAGTCCTGGACTTGCGCTTCGATGCGCGTGGCTTCTTCGGATGAGAGCCGAGCGCGCAGGTTGGCTGCAACGGAGGGTTGCAACGGCGGCGAAAGAACGGCTGGGTAGCGCAACGCCACTAAAGCCCAGAAGTATGCAGAAGGCAGATCGGGCTCTGCAGGATCAGGTTCGGCGTAGTTAGCAGCGAGATTCGCGGCGGCGCCGCCGTAGCCCTGTTCGGCGGCCAAACGGTACCACTTGCGAGCCTCCTGGTCATCCGCAGGGACACCCGTGCCTCTGGCGTACAGAAATCCAAGATTGTTTTGAGCAGGCGCGTATCCTTGCTCTGCAGCCCTACGGAACCAGCGAGCAGCCTCGGACGGACTGTTCTCAAGGCCCGACACGGAAGGAGTCTGATACATGGTGGCCAGCGCGAACTCCGCGGGGGCAAAATGCCGCTTCGCGGCTTTGCGCAGCCAGCGAATGCCTTCCTTCTTATCGGCAAGAACTCCAAAGCCTCGGAGATAGTAGATACCAAGATTCGTTTGCGCCTGCGGGAACCCTTGTTCGGCAGCCGTCATTATCCAATGAACCGCCTGCGATAGATCGGGGGAAGTGCCCAAACCTCTGAGCAAAAATAGGGAAAGGTCAAACTGAGCGGGGGCGTAGTTTTCCAGGGCGGCACGCTGAAACCAATTGAAGGCTTCGCGATCGTCGCGCTCGACTCCTGAGCCGGTGTGGTAGAGAAAACCGAGTTGGCACTGCGCTTCCGGATTTCCCTGATCGGCCGCTTTGTGAAACCAGCGAGCGGCTTCCGCGAGATCGCGGTCCACGCCCAGGCCCAGTTGAAATGCGCGGGCGACGTCGAGTTGCTCTTGAACATGGCCGCTCCGGGCGCGCTCAAGCAAATGGTTACTGAATGGAATGCCTTGAGAAAACGCGGGAGCGCTAAGGAGGCATAATGCGGCGAGTACTACCGCCACGCGAGCACTTATTGAGGATCGCAAGATACGGAGCGGTGTGAGCCGCCGGAAAAGCGGCAGCAAGGCTGCCGCACTCCAAAGGGCGCTAACACGGGAGGTAATCCACGAGAAAAGGATGCGAAGGCACATGAGATTTCTCCAAACACAAAAAGGCCGCCCTGTGCGAGATGCATGGGGCGGCCTCCGATTCGTACGGTCAGCCGAGAATGTTTTCGTTCAGTCCTTGCTCAGTTCAGGGCCAGCGAACTTTCTTTCTAACTACCTCCGCGGAAACGGGCAAGCCATCCTGGATCTTGAGGCGTTCAATTTCTCCAAAGCCCAAGTCGTGGCAGAAGCGGATCAGAGATAGCCATGTAGGATGCAAACCGGGTGCCGGAGGGCGGGTGCGGACGCTCGAATTTTTGCTTTCGGGCTCGATTTGTCTGATCGTGCTGCGTGCGGTTTCCACTGAATCAGACTCCACTGGTGATAGACGTCAAAGACGGACAAATGTTTCACCTCGCACGTCAGGTCTTTTCCCTAAGCAGGAAAATCGCAAGGCTCGCAAAGAAAGCAACTATAGCGAGGCCTGCGACTCCCAGAACCAGGATTGAGGCGTTCGCACCGAATGCCACAGCCCATAGTTCTTTCAGTGGAGAAAAGCCGGAACTCGAAAGGCTTTGAAAAAAATTCAGTAAATCACCTGATTGGCCGACTTGCCATACCAACACCCAGAACGCCGCAAACAACTCGAGCAGGACGGCCTTTTCCGCGAGGGCCAGGGGTTCGGTGACGCTTTGGATGGCTTCACTCCGGCGCCGCAACTGGCCGCGCCACCAGAGCAAGCCGGGAGAGCCGCTGACGCGGGCAAGGGGCAGCCGAGCAAATTGCTCGTCATTCGATTTTGCTTTTTGCAAAGTTTGCGAGACCAAAACAAGTTCCTGGCAATCGCGGCAGCCTGCCACGTGAGCGCGCAAATCAGGATCGCAAGCGTGCGGCCAGCGGCCCTGGCGGAGTGTCTCCTGCAGTTCTTTTTCTGATGAGCAGAAGAACAAATTCATGATCCTTTCTCACAAGTGCTGGGGCGTTGTTTCAGGAAGCGGGCCAGCTTCCGCCGGGCGCGATACAACAAAATGCGAATGCCCGCGGCACGCAGCCCGGTAATCTCCGCGATTTCGACATGCGTTGCGCCTTCCGCGTAGGCAAGCCAGAGCAGTTGGCGCTCGCGGGGGCGCATGCGATGGAAGGCGCGAGCGAGCATTTTCTGAGAATCGATATGGGCGATGTCGGGTCCCTGTTCTGCCGCGAATGCGCCTTCGGGGAGGTCCTCCATGGAAACGGGAGCGCGCTTGCGCCAATGGTCACGCAGAAGATTTGTGGCAATCCGGAAGAGATAGCGTCGGCAAGCTCCTTCGCCATCGCTTAAACGCGCCGCACAGAGGAAACGCAGATAGCTTTCCTGCAACAAATCATCGGCGAGAGTTGGATTGCCGGAAACGTGGGCGAGATAGCTCCACACCGGGCGTGCGGTGCGCTGGTAAAAGCTGGCAAACTCCTCATGATTCATGGAAAGACCACTGCTATCTACCGAATCGGCTGTATCGGGGTGGGGAATCGCGCCTTGCCACGGGATGGACGAAATCTTCATTTCATATTTTCCCAGTAAGGATCAGCTCCTCGCACGAGTCTCATCTGGCTTGGTTGGTTGGGGCAACAATCCCAAATGACGAGCGAGCAAGTAAGAAGCCGCGGCTGAGACGACAAATCCTACGCCCAGTGTAAAGGCCAAAGCTCCAAGAACGACCAGATGACGGACATCATTTTCTGTTGGGGCACTGTTGCGCAAGAAGAGGAGAGTCCCGCCCACGAAGGCTAGCACAATGCCGAACTGCAGGGGCAGGAAGACTCGGGTCATAGGGCTGGAGCGGGGCTCAATGGCGGATAGGTCGAAAAACGGCTTTCCAGTGCTGGTGCGTAAGGAAGCCAGCAACTCTTCATTTGTGGCGTACTTCTCGAGTAGTTTGGTATAGAGGTCGTTTTGCATCCTAAACAGCTTGTTCCATCTAATGTTCTCCAAGACATTGCGGAAAATCCACAAGAACGCGACGAGAACCGAGATGATGACGAGAAAAATGAAAGTCCTTACCAGGTTCTCGCCACTATTGGGGGGCCCGAAGCCTTGAAGTTCGGGCCATACGGTGGCCTCAAACCTCTGTCGTCCGATTCTGGCAGGGAATTTGTTGGGGAAAAATAAGTAGAACTCTGGATTACGGGCAACCTCGGGGTGGTCGTGGAGAAACTCAATCAGCTGAGGGTTATTGCGGCTCACGTAAGGTTCATCCGTGAGGAGAGTCGGGTCGTCTGAGATGGCCATGGTGAGCTTGGGACTCAACCGCAACAGCTCCAATAGCTGGGAGCGAACCGCTTTAATATCCTCATTCTTGGTTTCCTGCGGGAGTGCGGCTGGTGAGGCTTTCTTCTGGGCTGGCGCGGACTGCGTCACAGGCGCCATCAGGCTCAGGCCAAAGAGCGCTAGGAATAGGGTGGCGCGCGGCAATTCTGACCAGGGTCGCCGACTGCTTCGCACGATGGGCCTCCTTCACGGGATGAATCTCGAACCGCGAGCGTGTCCATCTAAATACGGATGAAAGGCGGCGACGGTTAACAGGGATTCGCGGTGAACCGGGGAGCAGGAACCGCGAGGGCAGCCCGTCTCGAGCGCAGGAAGAACGTTCGTGACGAATTGCGGAGTGCAGCACCCTGCGATCGTCAGGGTGCCGCGTTGAACCTGTCCGTCGGCCACAGCGGCTCTCCTTTGCGAGCCGCAGTCAGGCTTGTTCCTCTGGCGCGCGCTTTCGGAAGGCAGCTTCTCCAGCGCCGGACACCTCGACCCACTTCGGGTCAGGCGAAGCCTCGGGATCGTAGCTGTCGTGCCAGTTCCACCACTTGTACGGCTGGGTCTGGGGGTAACCCTCGGGCGAGTCCTCCCAAGTCTCCTGACGACCGAGCGCCGTGATATCGAGGTAGCTCCAAATGGTTCCCATGGCCTCGTCGGCGCGGTTGTTGATGAAGTAGGTGCGGAAGACGCGCTCGCCCTCGCGGAAGAACACGTTGTGGCCGTGCCATTCGTCCACGCCGAAGTCTTTGTCGAAGCTGTCTGTAATGGTGTACCACGGCATGTTCCAACCCATCCGCGCCTTGAGGCGGGCGATGTCCGGCTGCGGCGCGCGTGAAGCGTAAGCGAGAGTGGTGTCGCGGGCGTTCAGGTGGGCCAGGTGGCCGACTTGATCGGCGCCCAGGGAGCAACCGCGGCAGGCATGGTCGGGCCAGCCGAAGACGCCGGGCTCGAAGAAGGCGCGGTAGACAATCAATTGCCTGCGGCCCTCAAACAGATCGAGCAGGCTGACCTTGCCCTTGGGTCCGTCGAACCGGTAGTTCCTCTCAACGGCCAGCCAGGGCATCCGTCTGCGTTCGGACGCGAGCGCATCACGGGAGCGGGTGAAGGCTTTTTCCTTCACAAGCATCTGCTGGCGCGCGGCCTCCCACTCCTGCGGCGACACGATTGGAGGGGTCTTCATCGTGATAGATCCTTTCGCGTTATCAACGGTTCTCTCTGACATCTTCGTTGCTCCTCTCGATTGAGATTGGGTTGGGAATTTCTTCTGCGTTGCTTTTCTTGCGAGATAGCTTTACAGCCACCGCCGTCAGCCCGCCGGCAGAAACCACACCGGCTACGATTTGACCAATGGCCGCCATACAGAATGGGCACATTGTTTTTGCCTCCCGGTGGCGAAGCTTCTTGCCCGCTAAGCCGCCTCTATAGGGATGACGGGTGGGATGGGACCATTTCTACATTAGCGGTCAAAAACGGAGAGAGGGGCTAAATACAAGACACCGATTGCACAGAGACGGCAACACAGAGGTCATTGAGGAAATGTGGTGTTTATAAGACTTGCGGTAGACCGCGTGAATGAAACGAAATTGCTGCTGTAAGCTGGACGTAGCGGTTGTACGGGCCGTTTTCCCAAATGAAACCGAAGCCAGAACTGAAATTACAGGTTCGGCCTCTGACGGCAGAGTTGTGGCCTGCTTTGGAGGACTTATTTGGGCCGCTGGGGGCGTGCAACGGCTGCTGGTGCATGTACTGGCGAATCGGAGCGGCGTACCGCAAAAGACCGCGAACGAGGAACAAAGCGGATTTTCAGGCCGTGGTGAAGAAGGGACCGTCACCCGGATTGTTGGCATTCGAGGGTAACTTAGCCGTTGGCTGGTGCCAGCTTACTCCGAGGGAAGCACTACCGCACATCGACCACGTATGGAGACTGAAGAGCGTGGACGACGTTCCGGTATGGTGTGTCTCATGTTTTTATGTGCGCAAAGGCTATCGCAGGCGGGGAGTTAGCTCGGCGTTGTTAGAAGCCGCTGCGGGTTACGCGAAACGTGCGGGCGCTGTGGCGCTGGAAGCGTATCCGCTCGACCGGCGAGTGTCGCCGAGCTCGACGTCAACAGGGTTTGCGCCGACATTCGTCAAAGCGGGATTCAAAGAGATGGCCCGGCACTCGCCGGAGCGCCCCATCATGCGGCTTTATCTGTAATTGGCGGCACGCCATGACCGGTGAGTCATGAAAGCGAACGGAGCAGAGCATACCAGCCGCGCCAACGATGTGGGGCGCCGGCATCGTCAGGAAAACGAGGGCATGTGAATGGCGAGCCAGGCGGCGAAGCTCTGCCAGGCTGCCGTGTGGCCTATGGGATGACGGATTTGCTGCACAACGACTAGGAAAATCGCCGACCAGATCGTTACGCCAACTGCGCGAGGATTTTACACGAATCGAGTGGGCCTTTCGGATTATTTCGACAGCCGCAAGATCAGCGGCGCTTGTGGAGGAGGAACGCTCTTACGGCCGGATCTTCGGACAAGCCGATGGCGCGATCGTAGGCGTCTGTGGCCTCACGGGTCTTTCCGAGGCGCTGCAGAAGGTGCGCGCGAACGGCCCAGTAGGGTTGGTAGAGCGAAACGGTGTTCGGGTCGATCGAATTGAGAATGGCGAGTCCGCCTTCGGGTCCGTTTGCTTTGGCAATTGCAGCAGCGTATCCGACCCGTGTGCCGAGGGCGGGCGATATACGGAGCAATTGTTCGTAGAACAGAACGATGGCCGGCCAATCGACGCGGCCGGTATGTGCGCGCTCGGCGTGTACGGACTGGATGGCCGCTTCGAGTTGGAATCGCCCGACGCGTTGTTGCTTGAAGGCTGCGGACAAATGACGTTCGGCTTCTTCTATCAGAGGAAGCGACCAGTGCTTTGGGTCCTGCTCGGAAAGAGGGACGTATCGGCCGTCAGGGCCTCTTCGCGCGGGGCGGCGCCCTTCGCAATGGAGCATGAGAGCGAGCAGACCTTGCACTTCAGCTTCGCCGGACATGAGTTGCAAAAGGACGCGCGCGAGCCACAAGGCTTCTTCGGCCAGGTCGCGACCGCGGTGGTCGGCGCCCACCATGTCGTCCCAGCCGATGCCGAACGCAGCGTAAACCGCTTCTAGCACGGTGTCGAGGCGCTCGGGCAGATCGCGCTCTTGCGGGATTTCGAACGGAATGCCACCACTACGAATTTTTGTCTTCGCGCGGAACAGGCGTTGGCCCATGGTCTTTGGCGCGATGAGAAAGGCCTGGGCAATGCGTGCGGCATCCAGGCCCAGCACCGTTTGCAGCATGAGGGGGGTATGCATCGCGGGATCGATCGCCGGGTGAGCGCAGACAAAGAGCAATTTCAGGCGTTCATCAGGAAATTGAGTCGTGGTCTGCAAAGTAGTCTCCGTGGAATTCTCGGTAAGAAACTTAATCGTTGGCTCGCTCTCCAAAACCACTTTCTGGTGCCGAATCGCGTCAATCAGCGAATGGCGTGCCGCAGTGAGCAGCCATGCCTCCGGATTTTTCGGCACGCCTTCTTGCGGCCAATGGTTGAGCGCGGACACTAGTGCGTTGCTTAGCGAGTCTTCGGCGCTGGCCAAGTCGTGCGTGTGCACGGAAAGATAGGCCACCAGGCGGCCATAGGATTCACGCGCTACGCGCTCGATGGTCCGGTGCGTGTCTTCCTGATTGATTTCATTCACCCGTGAACCCTCGGCGCATGGCTTCCGGCGCGAGCGGGCGGACTTCCACCGCGCCGATGGATGCTCCTGGGCATCGCGCGGCCCATTCGAGAGCGCCGTCTACGGAAGGAACTTCGAGGATGATGAATCCTGCGAGTTGCTCCTTTGTGTCGGCGTAAGGTCCATCCTGCACCCGGCGCTTTCCTTCCTTGACGCGCACCGTCGTTCCGGTTTCGGGCAGCTCCAGCGCACTGCCGCCCACGTAGACTCCCGCCGCAACGAGCGCCTTGTGATAGGCGCGCCAGGCACCGAGATGAGGATGGTTGTAGTCGTTCTTGCGCATATCGAACTCTTCTGATGTGTGGTAGATCATCAGGGCAAACTGCATAGGTTTTCTCCTTTGGCGCTATTGCTGACTTCGCCGCACCTGCTCGTATGACGGGCGAGAGTCGCTCCGTTCGACAGCGAGCGAGCATCAAAAGAACTTCTCGACAATATTACAAATACCGGCCTTTTTTCGCTGTTCCCAGAAATTTAAATGGAAGGCAACAGAACTTTGCGTTTGCCCTGCGGCGAGCGAGAGTGGCAGCATCGCTGCACCAGCTTTACGAGTGGCTTACTTCTTTTTCAGGTGGTCGTGATGGCAGACTTTGGGACTTCACTGACGACAAATACGCTGGCCGCGGCGGGCGAATTGGTCAATCCGTCCAATACTGTCGAGGGATTCAAGGCGTCGATGGGCGGTGACGGGCTGCGCATCCTTGAACATATGCCGCAAATCCTGGAGCGCGGAGCGGATTCGTTGACTCCGGCAGAAAAAGAATTGCTGAAGTGGCTGGGCGTTTTTTATCGTCGGCCGACCCCGGGCAAGTTCATGATGCGCATTCGAATGCCGAATGGCTTCGCACGGAGCAAGCAACTTCGCGCCATTGCCGAACTTTCGCGGCGGCTGGGCAGTCAAGTAGTGGACATCACCACGCGGCAGCAGATTGAATTGCGCGGATTCACCCTCGATAGCGTGCCGGAAATTTGGGAAAAGCTGCGCGGCGTGGACTTGCGCTCGCTCCAAACTGGCCAGGACAATGTTCGCAATATCAACGGTTGCCCGCTGGCCGGACTGAATCAGAACGAGTTGCTTGACGCCTCACCCGTTGTGCAGGATTTGGACCGCATCATCGTCGGCGAGACCGGCAATCCCGAATTCACCAACCTGCCGCGCAAGCTCAACATCACCGTCACCGGTTGCCTGGACAATTGCACGCACGCTGAATCGCAAGATATCGCCGTCGTGCCTGCGAAAAAAGCCGGGCGGATCGGCTTCAACGTGTTGGTCGGCGGAAAGATGGGCTCGGGAGGCTTCACCGTTGCTTCGCCGCTGAATGTTTTTTTGGAGGCCTTTCAGGCTGCTCCCGCTGTGGTGGAGCTTGTAAAAATCTATCGCGATTACGGCCCACGAGGAGCGCGCTCAAAGTGCCGCTTTGCTTTCCTCATTGAAGAGTGGGGCTTATCTCGTTTGCGCGCAAAGCTCATTGAGCGCCTTGGGCATGAGCTTGCGTTTCAGGGGAGGGACATGCGCAGCTCCGCGCATGCCGACCACCTTGGCGTGACTCGGCAAAAGCAGCCGGGGCTTCGCGCCATAGGGCTTTGCATTCCCACGGGCCGCGTCAATCCCGATCATTTGGACGAACTGGCGCGGCTCGCAGAGATTTATGGAAATGGCGAGATTCGCCTCACCACCGCGCAGAATGCGATTATTCCCAATGTTCCTGCGGATTCCGTAGGCGGCTTGCTGGCCGAGCCTCTGCTCAAGGAGTTTTCGCCACGTCCTTCTCCTTTTATGCGCAGCATGGTGGCTTGCGTTGGAACAGACTATTGCAACCTTGCGCTCATCGAAACAAAAAGCCGCGCGGTGGCGCTTTCCGAAGCTCTTCACGAAAAGCTTGGCGCGAGCGGAAATCCGCTGACGATTCACTGGTCAGGATGCCCCGCGGGCTGCGGCAATCATCAGGCCGCGGATATCGGCTTTCGCGGATTCAAGACCAGGCTTGACGGAAAGTTGGTGGACGCCGTGGCTATTTACGCGGGCGGGCAGACGGGGCCCCAGGCGATTGCTGGCGACGAAATCTTGGAGGCCGTGCCGTGCGATGAGAACTTGCCGGAAGTGGTCGCCAACGTCATCGAGTCTTACCGCTTTGAGCAGGAAGCAAGAGAGCACGCCGACTTGAGTGATCCCTTGTTTGCGGCAGCCGCGACGGCGGGGCTGGCTTCCTGGCATTCGCCGCGAAGAATTGCGTCCTCGGAACGCGCGAATTGAACTGTGTTGCCAGGGAGAATCCACAATGACTGACTATGTCGGCCCCACAGAGCTCTTGCAGGAAGCGGTGCCGTTGGCGAAGAAAAAGTCTGAGCTTTCCGTGCCGGACATGCTGATTCGCGGAGCGCTTTCGGGAGCTTTTCTTGGATACGCAACTTCATTGGCATTTCTTGTGACGTCGCAAGGACTTCCTCCCATCGTTGGCGCGACGCTTTTTCCCGCAGGCTTTGTGATTCTCGTGCTGCTCGGACTTGAGTTGGTCACGGGTAATTTTGCAATGCTTCCCGCGGGCGTGCTCGCGGGAACTGTGCGCTTTACAAAGCTGCTTCGCAATTGGGGGTGCGTGTATCTCGGCAACTTGATTGGGAGCTTGCTGTACGCAGGACTTTTTTATCTGGCGATTACGAATTGGCGAACGGGAAACGGTGGTGCTGTGGCTGATCTTTTGAAGCAAGCGGCGCAAAAGAAAACGCTGGGCTTTGCTGCCCTCGGCGGGAGCGGCTGGGCCCTCGCGCTGGTGAAAGGAATCCTCTGCAACTGGATGGTGACGATTGGCGCGCTGCTGGCGCTGGTCTCGCGTTCGACACTAGGAAAAATCGCGGCGATGTGGCTGCCGATTATGACTTTTTTCGCGCTAGGCTTCGAGCATTCCGTGGTCAACATGTACATCTTGCCGTCTGGCATGATGCTGGGCGTGGCTATTTCCGTGAAGCAAATCCTTTTCTGGAACCTCCTTCCTGTGACGCTTGGAAATATCGTCGCCGGAGCGCTGTTCACGGGTATGGCGCTCTACGCCACTTACGGTGTCAAACCCGCACCCTCGGTTAGTTCTGCCGAGCATCCGGTGGCGACTCCCGCCAAGCCAGCGGCGGCACTCGCGGCCGCAGTCGGCGCGCCGCAAATCTAAAAAAGTCCTCTTCCCTTGCTTACCGAGGGGAATAAATGTATCTTGTCCTCGGTAACCTAGTGGTAGCCGTCCTCATTTTTGAGGGCGCGGGAGAACGCTTGAGCAAGCCATCCGACCTGGTTCAAGGTACGCTGGACCTACTTTTATTGAAAATTCTCGCGCTAGAGCCTTTGAACGGCTTTGCCATCAGCCAGCGCTTGAAGGGGATTTCCGGAGATGTCCTCCAAGTCAGTGACGGCTCTCTCTATCCCGCGTTACATAAGCTGGAGCAGGAGGGCTGGATTACCGCCGAGTGGAAACCCAGCGAGAACCACCGCCGCGCCAAGTTCTATTCATTAACACGGCTCGGCCGGAGACAACTGGAAAAAGAAGCGGGGAATTGGAACCGGCTCTCGGCGGCGATCTCGCACGTCGTGCAGTTGAAGAGAGCGTGAACGACTCTTAGAAGTCGGTTGAAAGCGCACTTTTGAAAAGCAAATCCCTCCGCCTCAGCCTGGGCAAGAGCGCAGGCCGAGGGTTCGGATGACAGCTAGCCTTGTTGTAGCGTGGGCAAGGAGCACATCATGCGCCTCGAACATTGGTTTTACACAATTCCCTTGAGGCTGCGCTCGCTCTTGCGGCGCCAGCGGGTGGAGCCGGAGCTCGACGAAGAGCTTCAGTATCACCTCCAGCGAAAAACAGAAGAAAATCTCGGCGCGGGCATGGCGGCCGAGGAAGCTCGCCGCGCCGCGCAGCTCGATTTCGGCGGTGTCGAGCGAAGGAAAGAAGAGTGCCGGGACACGCGCCGCGTCAACCTGCTGCAAGACACCATGCAAGATCTGCGCTATGCCACGCGAGCGCTTCTGCGAAATCCAGGCTTCGCGCTGGTTGCGGTTCTCACGCTTGCCCTTGGAATTGGCGCGAACACTGCCATTTTCTCTGTTGTTCATTCGACCCTGCTCGAGCCTCTTCCTTTTCACCATCCCGAGCAGCTCGTCGAGCTGCGCCAAACTGAGGCCGCGCCGGGAGACTATCCCCTCACAGGAGAAGACTATCTCGACTGGCGCGCGCGGAACGCGACCTTCAGCGACATGAGTCTTTATGCTTGGCCGAGCGGCACGAACGCGCGCGGCCCCGACGCCCCCGAAGCGGTTTCCGTGATTTCTACGCAGGCTAACTTTTTCCAATTGCTCGGTGTTGCGCCGCAGCTTGGCCGTGTATTCGCCAAGGGAGAAGACCGTAAGGGTGCGAACCGCGTCGTGTTGCTCAGTAACGCCTACTGGAAAACGCATTTTGGCGGCCGCGCCGATGCGCTTGGCCAGACGCTTGAGCTCAACGCGGCCACCTACACCGTCATCGGCGTGCTCCCGGTGTGGTATCACCTTCCTGCCGCAGCCGATCTCTGGGTTCCGCTCGACATGTCGCTCGAAAATCTCGGCAGGCGTGGCAGTCATAGTTGGCGCGCCATTGGAAGAATGAAGCCGGGTGTAACCCTCGAGGAGGCTCGCGCGGACCTGCGCACTATCGCCGAACGGCTCGAAAAACAGTTCCCCGACACCAATGATCATGTCGATGCCGTCGTCGTGCCGATGCGCGAAGAGCTTGTCGGTGGGTTCCGCGACCAGCTCTGGATCATGTTTGGGGCCGTCGGCTTCGTGCTTCTCATCGCTTGCGCCAACGTGGCGAACTTGCTTCTCGTCCGATCCACCAGCCGCCGGCGTGAGATTGCCGTCCGGGTGGCGCTCGGCGCGGGACGCGCGAGACTGCTCCGCCAGTTGCTCACAGAAAGCCTTTTGTTGTCGCTCGTAGGCGGCGCGACCGGCGTGCTCGTCGCGTACGCCAGCGTCAGCTTGTTGCGCGGAGTCCTGGCCGACGTCCTTCCACAGCCCAATCCGTTTGGAGTGGGATTTGTGCCACTGATGTTCACGTTTCTAATCTGTGTTGCCGCCGGCGTTTTATTTGGGCTTGCTCCTGCTCTTCAATCCTCTTCGATTGACTCGGGCGACGCGCTCAAATCCAAAGGATCACTGCGATCTGGAAACTCGCGCCGTGGAACCTGGATTCGCAACATGCTCGTCGCTGGTGAGATTGCGCTCTCGCTCGCTTTGCTGACGGGTGCCGGACTGCTCCTGCGCACGTTCCAAAATCTGCGCAACACCAACATTGGCATCCAGCCGGACCATGTCCTTACCGCCGTGGTCAAGCTGCCTACCGCGCGCTACAAGGAACTCGACCAGGACTGGGCGTTTTACAAGCAGTTGCTTCAAAAGCTGAACGGCGCGCCCGGCATTCGCACCGCAGCCCTTGTTTCCAAGCTGCCGCTGGAAGGTGGCACCAACGGCTTCATTCAGATTCCGGGCAAGACGCCGCTGGCCGTTCTTGTGGAGCATTCCGCGGTCACGCCCACCTATTTTCGCGCCATGGGGATTCCGTTCGTCGCCGGCCGCGACCTCACGGACTCAGACCTCGAGGACACGGCGAAGTTACTGCGTGCGGCCGCCCTTTGGAAATCGGACGAAGAATACAAGGCCGGAATCGCAAGCAACATCCTTTCCGCGGTAATCAACCAAACCATGGCCCGCACCTTTTGGCCCAATGAAGATCCTATGGGCAAAATTTTTGTGCACGGTTTTAACTTCCGCGTCGTGGGCATCGTAGGCGACGTCAAGCAAGGCAGCGTGCGCGGCGGTGCGGCGCCCGAAGAGTACGCCGGGCTGCCCATGCAGCTGAGTGTACCTGGCTGGCCATTTGAGGTTGTGGTGCAGTCTGCCGGCGCGCCGGAGAGCGAGATTGGCGCGATTCGAGCTGCGGTGGATTCGCTCGACCGCAGCCTGGCGTTGTTCCACGTACGCACCATGCCTCAAATCATCGCCGAATCCATGACCACCACGCAGTACGAAACGGTTTTGCTCCTTAGCATGGCTGGCTTGGCTCTCCTGCTCGCCGCCGTGGGAACGTACGGCGTGATGTCCTACATCGTCGGGCAGAGAACCAATGAAATTGGCATTCGCATGGCCTTAGGCGCTCGGCCAAAAGAAATCTTGGGGCTGGTTCTGCGGCAGGCGTCCTTGCTCGTCGCCGTGGGAATCGTCGTTGGCTGGGCGGGCGCGGCAGGCGGCGCCAAAGCCATGCAAAGCCTGCTGTTTCACGTGCCCGCATTGGATCTCGTCACGTATGCCAGCGTTTCCGCGATACTGGCCGTTGTTGCGCTGGCGGCATGTTGGATTCCCGTGCTCCGCGCAATGCGTGTCGATCCCATGAGCGCCCTCCGCGACGAGTAGTGGACCCTAAAAGCTGTTGGCAGGGCCGGCAAACGCGAAAAATCCGCCTGAAACTCCGCGTTCACTACACTGACCGCAGTGCAGCTCTGCCCACAGAATAGGAGTTTGTGTGCGTGAAGGGGCATAATAGGTGCGATAGAACACATAGCGTGAGGCAAGCCATGAATAGCGGACCCCGTGAGCGTTTGAGAACGCCATTGATTCGCGAGAATGGGAAGCACCGGCCCGCGACGTGGGACGAGGCGCTAAGTCGCGTGGCTGCGGGATTCCGCGCACAAGTCGAGAAGCATGGGCCCCGCACGTTCGGCATGTTCAGTTGTTCGAAGACGACCAACGAACTGAATTACGTGGCGCAGAAATTCGTGCGCTCGGTAATCGGTACGAACAACATTGATAGCTGTAACCGGACTTGACATGCCCCTAGCGTCGCCGGTCTGGCGGCGGTTTTCGGAGCAGGCGGCGGAACGAGTTCGTACCGGGAAGCGGAGGAGACGGAGGTCATCTTCCTGTGGGGCTCGAACGCGCGCGAGACCCATCCAATTTTCTTTCATCATGTGCTGAAAGGGATTCGCAACGGTGCGACGCTCCATGTGGTTGATCCGCGCCGGACAAGTTCCGCTCAATGGGCGGACACCTGGCTAGGCCTCGACGTTGGCAGCGACATTTCGCTCGCCAACGCGATGGCGCGAGAAATTATTCATGCGGGCCTGGCCAACGAAAAGTTCATTCAACATGCGACCAGCGGATTCGAGGCTTATCGCGCTTGCGTCGAGAAGTACACGCTGGAACGCGCGGAACGCGAGACCGGCGTGCCCGCCAAAATGATTCGACAAACCGCGCATGCCTACGCAAAAGCCAGGCGCGCGCAGATTTGCTGGACGCTCGGCATCACCGAGCATCACAACGCCACGGACAATGTGCTGGCATTGATCAATCTGGCGCTTCTCACCGGGCACGTCGGGCGCTACGGCAGCGGTGTGAATCCGTTGCGCGGGCAGAACAACGTGCAGGGCGGCGGCGACATGGGTGCGATTCCCGACCGTTTGCCGGGATTTCAGCATGTGGAGAGCGCGGAGTTGCGCGAGAAATTCGAACGCGCGTATGGCGCGAAGCTGGATACGAAAAAGGGATGGCATCTTAGCGCGATGTTTGAGGCCATGGAGCACGGTCAACTAACGACCCTGTATGTCCTTGGCGAAAACCCGATTGATTCCGAAGCGGACCGCCACCGCGCTGTGAAGTTGATGAGCGGGCTGGAATTTCTGGTGGTGCAGGATCTTTTTTATACCAAGACCGCGGAACTTGCCCACGTCATTCTGCCCGGCTCCGCTGGATGGTGCGAAACCGAAGGCACGGTGACGAGCAGCGAGCGCCGCGTACAGCGGGTGCGCGCCGCTGTTCCGCTGCCCGAAGGCATCCGCGACGACGTGGAAATTATCTACGAACTTGCTAAGCGCTCTGGTCGCGACTGGGGCAAGCCGGATGCAGAAACCATCTGGAATGAATTGCGTTCGCTGAGTCCCATGCACGCGGGCATGAGCTACAAGCGGCTCGAAGAACTCAAAGGCATTCAGTGGCCTTGCTATGATGAATCGCATCCCGGCGAAATGTATTTGCACAGCCGCTTGTGGCGCGAGCCGTTGGTTGGCCCGCGCGCGCCTTTCAGCGTCGTAGAATTCGAACCGCCGGTCGACGAACTGAATCAAGAATTTCCGATTCGGCTGACGACGGGGCGGCATCTGGATTCTTTCAACACGGGCGAGCAGAGCCGGCGCTTTCCTTCTCCTTTGCGCCGTGCTGCCACGCTCGACCTTTCGCCGGAAGACGGCGCGCGCTACCGCGTGAGCGAAGGCGAACAAGTGCGCGTCAGCTCACGCCGCGGATCGGTGCTCGCGCCGGTGCGAATTGATCCCGGGCTGCGGCCGGGGCTCGCGTTCCTTGCCATCCATTTTCACGAGCAAATCTCGACAAACGATCTGACGATTGACGCGGTGGACCCGAAGTCCGGAACGTCGGAGTTCAAGGCTACCGCAATTCGTATCGAAAAGTGCGCGGAGAATTGAGTGGACCTGCACCTGACTGCGGCCAAAGCAAGCCCTGAAGAGCAGGCGGCAGTCGACACATTGTTGAAAGAGATCGAATCTGAGTCCGGCGGCGCGTCCCCACAGTTCGCCGCGGACGGCCACGCTGCATTCAACGGCTTGGCGTCGCATTCGAGACGTCACCTGCTTCTGCCCGTTCTGCATGCGATTCAGGAGCGAGTTGGGTGGATCAGCCCTGGGGCGCTGAATTACGCGTCGCTGCGGCTTGGCGTGCCGCCCGCGGAAACGCACGGCGTCGCGTCGTTCTATGAAATGTTTTCGCTCGCGGAGCAGCCTCCAGTAGTGGCGCATGTCTGCGACGACATTGCTTGCATGACCCGAGGAGCGGAGGCACTGCGCGCGGGACTTGAGAAGAAACTGGGACCGGCGGGAAAACCGTGCGTTGCTGGGAAGGCCATTTGGCAGCGTAGTTCGTGCCTGGGACTCTGCGAGCGCGCGCCAGCGGCGCTGGTCACGGTGGCGGGCAAAACACCGAGCGAGCGCGTACTTGCACCAGCTAACGCCGAAGACGTTTCCTCAGCGATCGCCGAAGCCGCGAGCGGAAAACTCTCCGGCTCGATCGACACTCTGAATGCGAAAGCTTCGGCTCCGCAATCGGGGCAACCGCAATTGAAGTTGCTGCGACGAGTTGGCCAAGCGAGGCCAGAGAGTCTTGATGATTGCAAACGCTTGGGCGGCTACCAAGCGTTGCGCAAGGCGTTTGAACTTGGCCCCGAACGCGTAATTCAAGAAGTGATCGATGCGAGGCTTCTTGGTCGCGGCGGCGCGGCGTTTCCCACCGGCAAAAAATGGGAAGCCGTAGCTCAACAGCGCGACTCAAGCTGCCCGCATTACGTGATTTGCAACGCGGATGAGTCCGAGCCAGGAACGTTCAAGGATCGCGTTCTGATGGAAGGCGATCCATTTGCAATTCTAGAAGGCATGACGATCGCCGCGTTCGCGACTGGCGCGAAGAAAGGATTCATCTACCTTCGCGGCGAGTACCCGTTCGCGCTGGAGCGGCTCCAGCACGCCATTCGCGGTGCAAGGGAGCAGCACTTTCTTGGCAACAAAATCCTGGGCCGCGATTTTTCTTTTGACGTTGAAATCCGTCGCGGCGCCGGCGCGTACATTTGTGGAGAAGAGACTGCGTTATTCAATTCCATCGAAGGGTATCGCGGCGAGCCGCGCAACAAGCCGCCATTCCCGACACAGAGCGGATTGTTCCGCCAGCCCACCGTTGTCAACAACGTCGAGACGCTGGTCAACGTGCCGGAAATTATTTTGAGCAGCGGCGCGGCGTACGCGCGCATCGGCACGGCAAGTTCGTCCGGGTATCGGCTGTTCTGTGTTTCAGGACACGTCGTTCGTCCCGGAGTGTACGAGGTTCCTTTCGGACCAACGATTCGCAATGTCATCGACATGGCCGGCGGCGTTGGCGGAACGGGACGACTTCAAGCTGTTTTGCTCGGCGGAGCTGCGGGAAGCTTCGTTTCGCCGAAGGAGCTCGATACGCCCTTAACATTTGAAGGAACGCGAGCGATCGGCGCGACGCTCGGCTCCGGCGTGGTGATGTTGTTCGACGATTCGGTGGACCTGAAACAAATCTTGCTGCGCATCGCGGCATTTTTCCGGAGCGAAACGTGCGGGCAATGTGTTCCGTGCCGCGTTGGAACCATTCGTCAGGAAGAAGCGCTGCAGCGCCTGGTGCAGCGCAAGCCGCTTGGTTCCAACGAGCAAGAAAGCGCGCTGCTGAAAGAAATGGCGCAAGCGATGCGTGACGCTTCGATTTGCGGACTGGGTCTGACCGCGTCCGGCGCGATTCTTTCCGCGATCGAGCGATGGGGCCTTTTTTCATGAGCGAACCACTCCCAAGCGAACAGCTCCAAGCGCCTTCGCAGCTAGTTCCGATTCCGCGCGCGCCGGCGCCAGAGATTCCAGTCGTGGCGACGCGGCATGAAATCGGAATCACGATTGATGGCAAGCGCGTGAGCGTTCCAGAAGGCTCGACGATTCTCGATGCCGCGAAAAAACTTGGAATTGAGACGCCGACGCTGTGTTTTCTCGAGACGCTGACTCCCGTGAACGTTTGCCGCGTGTGCGTCGTGGAACTTGAAGGCTCGCGTACGCTGGTTCCGGCGTGTTCACGCAAAGTCGAACCTGGCATGGTGATTCGCACCGACTCCGAGCGTGTGTGCTTGAGCCGGCGCGTGGTGCTGGAGTTTCTTGCGTCGTCCGTAGATGTTTCGACCGCACCGCAATTTCAGGCTTACATGAAGCAGTACGGCGCGCGACCGGAGAAATTCGGGCCGCGTCCGGCCACCGTTAGGCAGCCGCCTAAAATCGACAACGAGCTCTACGTCCGCGACTACGCGAAATGCATCCTCTGTTACAAGTGCGTCGAAGCCTGCGGCGTGGACGCGCAGAACACGTTCGCGATTGGCGTGGCGGGGCGCGGGTTCCAAGCCCACATTGCCACGGAATTTGAGATTCCGCTGACAGAATCAGCTTGCGTGTACTGCGGGAACTGCATCGGAGTCTGCCCAACTGGCGCGTTAATGGCCAAAACCGAATACGGCATGCGCGCCGCGGGAACCTGGGACGAGTCGCGACAAACGCATACGCCGACGATCTGCCCCTACTGCGGCGTAGGGTGCGAACTCACGGTGCACGCGCAGTCTGGGCAAATTGTGAAAGTGAGTTCGCCGCTCGACCACTCGGTGACCCGAGGGAATCTCTGCATCAAGGGCCGCTTCGGCTGGCAGTTCACGCAGGGAAGCAAGTAACAGAGCGCACTCCTCCTTTGCCTTGGCTGGTCGGCGCGACGAAAGCTCCCTCGACACCAGGAGTTTTTAAGGGTGATTATGCACTTGACACAGAAAGGAGTAAACTCGTTGAATAAGCCAAGGTTGCCGCGTCCGTTCACCACGTACTGACCGCCTTTTGAATCTCTCAGTATGCGAAATCTGCCTTGTTCCAGGCCGACGGGACTCGTTAAGCCGTAGCTCGAGACGGGGTTCAGAAAAAGAAGCAGCTCGCCTGATTGCTTATAAAAAGCAAAAACTGAAGTGTCGTGGGCATCCCAGAGGAACTGCCGAAAGGTCAGAGTAGGAGCTGGCTTCCCTTTAATCATTTTCGTAACTGACATTGTGACCGCGACGCTGCGGAGGTTGGGGAGATTAGGAACAGGCTCAATTTTGGCGGACACCACACTGCCTCGAACAATAGTGCTTGCAGTTTGCACCAGCGTGTCTAAATCGGCGGGTGCCGTATAAGCGGCATTCTGACCGTTGGTCAGTCACAACGCTCCCGCAAAAGACCAAGAGTAGAAGAGGAAGGAACTGTGCTGGATGCAACGAAGGTTTAAGTAATCGCATGGATTGGCCCACACTTCGGTATTTGCCACGGGTGCAATTTGGAATGGGTTCGGGGACGACCACCACTCGGCGCTACCATAGCACAAAGGCAAATAACTTCACAGGTACTTACGAGGGATATATCGGCGTGAGCGGTGGCTCGTATTTTGAGGCTGGAACTAGCGGCGCTGGAAGGTAAACTTCCTCGCACCGCACGGGGTTGCGAACATTCCCAGCCAAAACATTTCCGACGAATCGAAACAGACCTGGGGCGGCCCGCCTCAGCCCCTCGACTTCGCTCCCCTCGCAGCTCGGCGCAAGCAGGGTAAAAAGGCGGCCGCTACAAGCGGGACGAGCGTGCGAGCTGGATTGCGCAAGGCGAGCTTGCTGCCGTTCGTTTTCGTCATGTATGCCTATGCGACGGGCGGGCCGTTTGGGTTGGAAGACATGGTTACGACGAGCGGCCCGGGTTTGACGCTGCTCTATCACCTTTTGATTCCGCTGTTTTGGTGCATTCCTGTGTCGCTCGTGTCGGCCGAACTGACTACCGCGATTCCGGTGGAGGGTGGGTTCTACCGCTGGGTGCGAGCGGGTTTCGGGGACTTCTGGGGATTTCTTGCGGGGTGGTGGAACTGGACGGCTTCGTTTTTGCTGGCGGCGGCGTACGCGGTGCTCTTTGCCGATTATCTGACGGACTACTTTTCGTTTTACTTCGGACCGATCAGTGGATGGGTACATTATGCGATGGCCTTCGGGCTCGTCGCGGTGATTTGTTACGTGAACGTGCGCGGGATTCATGCCGTGGGAGTGGTCTCAACGATATTGGAATTGTCTGTGCTTGTGGTTGTCGGCGTGTTGTGCGTCGTCGCGGCGCTGAAGTGGCAGCACAATCCGTTCTCGCCGATGGTGCCGCCACATGCGCCGAGGTTTCAAGTTTTTGGTGCCGGGCTGGCGCTTGGGTTGTGGCTTTACTCGGGATACGAACAGCTTTCGAGCGTTGCGGAAGAAGTGGAGAATCCACAAAGGACGTATCCTCGGGCGCTGGCGATCGTGGTGCCGCTGTCGATTGCAACCTATTTTCTGCCAACGCTTTTTTCGTTGGCCGCGCTGGGAGACTGGGAGAAGTGGCACACGGGCTATTTTTCAACCGCGGCGCAATTGATTGGCGGGCCGTGGTTGGGAATACTCATAACCTTGGCGGCGATGATTGGAAACGTGGCTTTGCTGAACGCTACGGTGCTGACGAGCACACGCATGCCTTCGACCATGGCCGAAGATGGGTATTTGCCGGCAGCGTTTTCGGCGCGGCATCCGCGGTATGGAACGCCGTGGATCGCGATTATCGCGTCGTCGGTTGTGTATGCCTTGCTAGCGCAAAAGACGATGGTGCAGTTGCTGACGGTTTACGTGTGGCTGCGCATTGGCGTGACGGTTTTGACGGTGCTTGCTTCATGGCGTTTGCGCAAGACGAAGCCCGACATGACGCGGCCGTTTCGCATTCCCGGGGGTCACGGCGGACTTTTTTATGTTGTGGCCGCACCGCTGGTGATGAGTGTGGTTGCTTTGGTAGGAAGCGATCCGTTTGCGCGGAAGTGGGGGCCGGTGCCGGTGCTGCTGGCGCTTCCGATGTATTTTGTGATTCGGAAATTTCAGCCGGCGAAGAGTGCCGGCGACGCGCGTGAGCGTTCCGGGCATTAAGTGAAAAAATCAAGAATCCGGTACCACAGGCCGGCGAGCGGGAGCGCCCAGGTGTGACCGCTGCGCAAACCAAACGGCGCCGTGGGGAAGGGAATTGTGGAAAACGGAGTGGTGTCCGTTTGGCCGCAGATCATGCCGGCAAGTTTCGTCCCGAACCAAGTGGCAGCGGCGACGCCGTGGCCCGCAAAGCCTGCCGCGAAATACATCTCGTCGATTTTTCCGGCATGCGGCATGACGTCGAGAGTGAAGTCCAGCGTGCCGCCCCAAACGTATTCTACTTGGGTGTCGCGGAGTTGCGGATAGACGTGAATCATGCCCCGCCGCAGAATGTCCGCGCTTTGGCGAATGGTGCTTTCGGTTTCGGGGAAAAAGGCCGCACGGCCGCCAAACAGCATACGATTGTCGGGGGTCAGGCGGTAGTAGTAGAGAAAGTGCTTCGAGTCGTAGATCATGCGGTTGCGCGGGCTGACTTCGCGGGCGAGATCGGGCTGGAGGGCTTCCGTGGCGATGATGTAGGAGCCGATGGGGATGATTTTTTCCCGCAGAGCGGGAGTGGCGCTTGTTGTGTAGGCGCCGCTGGCGAGAATCACTTCCCGGGCAGTGACGGCGCCGCGGGAAGTATGTACGAGGAATTTGCGAGCCGTGTTTTGGGATTGAGGCTGGATTTTTTCGACGCGCGTATGATCGTAGAGGCATGCGCCGGCGTGCCGAGCAGCGTGACCCAGCCCAGAGACGTATCGCGCGGGATTCAGGCCGGCGCTGGTTTCGTCCACCATGCCGCCGAAATAAATGTCCGAACCGATTTCGGCGCGCAAGTCACTCTTGGAAACGATGCGCTGGCGGTGATGGAATTCACGCTGGATGAGGGCGGCTGACTCGGCGTAGGCATCGAAATGCGACTGCTTGCAGGCGACTTCGAGGTGGCCGCAGCGCGCGAAATTGCAATCGATGTTTTCTTCGCGGACGATTTGCTCGACGCAATCGATGGTTTCGAGAGACGCGGCGTGCATTTTGCGCACGACTTCGCGGCCGTAGCGCCTGATCAGAGTCGGAACCGGCAATTTCATGCCTGTGAGCACCATGCCACCATTGCGGCAACTGGCGCCCCATCCGAAAGTCTCGGCTTCGAGGACGGCGACGCTTACCCCTCGCTTAACAAGAGCGAGCGCCGCGGAGAGCCCGCAGAAGCCGCCACCGACAACAGCGACGTCAATGTTTTCGGGTAAGTCGCGCGCGGATTGCGCCGGTGGCATAGGTAGCGTTTCGAGCCAATAGTTTTTTTCGAGAATGCGCATGGCGAGATTTGCGTGAAAGGATTCTAGCATTTTGCAGCGGGGGAACTTGAACGTTGGCGATGCGAGGCTGGTTGAAGGAAGGAAAAGTGGCCGTCCGCGCTAGGCGCGGCGAAGGACGATCAGGCTGATCTCTGGAGGAACGCCCAGGCGAACTGGAGCGCCGACCGTACCGAGGCCGCGGTTTACATAGATGCTGGCCATCGCGGAGGATTCCGGGGTGAATTTCTTCGATGTCGACACGACGGATCCCGCACGCTCAGTGTGGGCAGGCGCAAACATCGGGCGGCTATAGAGACCGGCAATGTAATCGCTGATGAATCGCGCGGGGCTGAGGCGGTGATCCAGGATTTCCACTTGAATCTGTCCGCCGTGCGTGTGACCAGCGAGCGATAGTTCGATGCCAAGTTCAGCGGCGCGATTGAACGAATTGGGATTGTGGGAAAGAAGAATATTGGGCATGTCGCGACGCACCAGCCGTTCAATTCCGGCAAGCATCGGCTGCCGCTGCCCGCGGCCGTTGTATTCGCGCTGATAGTCCACGCCCATCAGATTGAACTTCGCGCCGTTGAAGGTGACTTGCGCGCTCGACTGACGAAGCAGCTTCATCCCGGCCTGTGCATACAGATAGGCCGCGGTGTCCTCCGCGCGAGCGTAGATTTCATGATTGCCGTTACAGCCCCAGGTGCCGAGAGGCGCATCCAAGTGGCGAATTTCATCCACGCAGTCAGCAATCGGGTCGCCTGGGCCGGTGACGAGATCGCCGGTGACAACGGCGAGATTCGCGCCAAGATCGTTGGCCATGTTGACGGCGCGGCGGAGCTGCGCACGCGACATGTAACTACTCAGGTGAATGTCGCTCAACTGCACAATCTTCAGGCCATCGAGCCCTGATGGCAGGTTAGGAATTGGGATTTCGATGTGGCGGACCTGATAGTTCAGGCGCTCGGCAGCAAAACCGTACATCGCTGTTAGGAAAGGAGCTGCGCCTGCAGCAGCCGTGGCGGTACGGAAGAAGTAACGCCGGCCGGGATCGGCGACCCTTTCGAGCGCTTCGGAAGCAGCGCCGGAATGCTGCTCCTTCTGAGCAAGCGCGGGGACGCTCTTGACAGCGGCGGCGTGCGACCAGCGCCAAATGCGCTCCAACCCGTGGACGGTTTTCACAGATAGGTAAGCAAAGAGCGCGCTAAAGAACCAGAGCCCCGTAAGCACACTGAGCCAGGAAGTCCGATGAGTGACCCCCGAGTGGCCCATAATCACCACTCGAATGAGGGTTACGAGCATCAACAACAGGAGAACGACGTAGACAAACCGGGGCCCGCGACGAAGCCACAGACGGCCCCAGTGTGAAGTCACGCGCCACAGCGAGCGGTACCAGAAGCGCTGGGAAAGGTAGAGCAGCGCGGCGACTCCCAGCCCAATCCCAACACGAAGCAATAGGAAATACCAGTTCACAAAAAGTCCCCCAGCCGTAAAGCTCAATTTTAGCACGCAGGGTTGATGGAATTCGAATGACGAAAGACCTGAATACTGCTTAAGATAAACCCGGCCAAAGGACAGGGTCCCGCTGGCCATACGGGAAACACTTTCCAGCGATGCGCGTCTGAAAGAGAGTGCCCTTTCCAAGTGGGGGCGAAACGGAGGAGAAAGCCATGACGAAGTGGATAAGGTTATGCGGTGTGATTTTGGCCGCGGGGATGGCAGCGCTCCCGGCAGCGGCTCAGGAGGCAAAGAAAGAACCGCCTAAGCCGGCGCCGAGCCCGTCGCAGGCGGTGCTAGAGCAGTGGAATGACATTGGTCGGAAACTGATTGCCATTGCCGAGGATCTGCCGGAAGACAAGTATGATTACAAGCCGAATCCGGACTCACGAACGTTTCGCGCGGTGCTGCTCCACGTGTCTGCATCCATGTATTTCTTTACCGACACCGCGCTAAGGCAGAAGCCGCGTTACCCGGACGATCCCAAGCCCGCCGACCTGAAAATCAACAATAAAGCGGATTTGGTGGCGTTTGTGAAGAAGTGCGTGCAGGATGGCGCCGACGCGATCAAGTCGAAGGGTGACAAGGGATTGAATGAAGCGGTAAACGACGGCGGGCCGCATCTGGACCGTTTGTACGACCTGGCGTACGGATTGATTGAGCACTCGGGCGAACACTACGGCAACCTGGTGGTGTATTACCGGGCGAATGGCATGGTGCCGCCGGAGTCGAGGCCGAAGAAATAGGAAGTGACTGGTGATTGGTGACTCGTGACTGGCGACAGACACCGGTCACCGGAATTGAATCCTAAATTTGGAGCAGTCGATCAGTGGGCACCGCGCGAGAGCATCGTGCCCGCTTCATCTTTATGATGATTAGGACGACGCTGCGCCGACGGCGCCGTTTACGAGATGGGCGGTGAGTTGGGCTGGATCGCTGGTGGGAGGTAGGCAAGCATGGCCGGAGCAGACGATGGCGAGGGGTTTGTCGGCGGGCAGATGAGGCAGAGTTTCTTTGAGAGCGCCGGCGAGAGCTGTGAGTTGCGTGCCGGGAGTGACGCGCAAGACAGATTTGCCGAAGCGAAAGACACGGTGGGCGGCGCCTTCTAGGGCAAGAGCGGTCGCATCGCCAGGTGGACCGGCGATGACAACCTGAATGGGATGATGGGCAAAGAGCGTGGCGGCCAGACCATAGGTTGCGGCAAAAAGGCCGTACTGCGGGGCCACGCCCGCAAAGGCTTCGAGAGTCTTGCGTGCGAAGTCTTGGTAACGCTGATCCCCGGTGAACGCGTGCAAGCGAATGAGCGCGATGGCCGCGACAGAATTGGCGCCGGGCGTTGGTGAATCCTGAAACGGCTTGCGGCGCACTTCGAGGCCGCCTATCGGAGCGGCGTCGGAAGGACGATCGAAAAAACCTCCATTCTCGGTGTCGACGTAGCGAGCGATTGCCAAATCCATGGTTTTTTGCGCAGCGGTGAAATAGCGGGGTTCGAGAGTAGCTTCATAGGCATCGAGAAGAGCAATAACGCTGAAGACTTGATCGTCGAGCGATCCCTCGAGCGCAGGCCCACCAACGCGATGAGAAAATCCACGAGATTCACTCCATGCTTCGCGCAACATACGATCAAGAGTTTTAAGGGCAAAGCTGCCGCAACTTCCAGCGATCCATTTCGGATCAACGACCTCCGACGCTTCCAGGTACGCGGATACAAACATCGCGTTCCACGCAACATACATCGTCTTGTCAACGAAGGGAGTTGGGCGCGCGCCACGAGCCTTCATCAGTTTGGATTCCGCTTGCAGCTTGACTCGAATGATTTCGTCTTCATCCTGGCCGATGATTTGCGCGATTTCCGGGAAGCCGCGAGCGTTCCACAGGACATTTTTTGCAGGATTATGGTGCATTTCACCGTGGGGTTCGACGTCGTAATACAGCTCGATGATGCGAGATTCCTCGGGCGCTAATACCGCTCGTACCTCGTCAAGGGTCCAGGTGAAATAGTCTCCGTCGTCATCGAGGGAATAATCCGCGTCCTGGCTTGCATAAAAGCCGCCGTTTTCTTGATCGGAAAGAACCTCGTTGACCCAAAGAATGATGCTTTCGGCCACTTTTTGAAAGAAGGAGAATTTGGGATATTCGCTCCACCCCGTCACAGCCGGATCTTCCGCCCTTTCGCTCAAAGTGAATGTAGCTGCGTGCAGATAGTTCTTCAGCAGCTCGGAGTTGTCGTAGGACATTTTCTCGAAGTGGGGGACGAGCCAGCGCTCGTCGACGGAATAGCGGTGGAAGCCTCCGACGAGCTGATCATAAACGCCGCCGCGGGCCATTTTCTCGAGCGTGGTTTCCGCCATGGCGAGCAAATGTTTTTCTTTGGTTTGCTGATAGCGCTCGAGCAGCAGATCGATGGCCGAGGCATGCGGAAATTTTGGGGCGCGGCCGAAGCCGCCGTTCTTGATGTCGAAAAGTTGCGTGATGGACTGGACTTGCGCGTCAACAACGCCGAGATCGAACTCCGCGCGAGCACCGGAGAAAGCTTCTGCCTGCGCGACGGCTTCGGAAAGCGAATTGGCGGCGCGCTCCAGCTCGGAGCGTCGGTTGCGATAAGAATCCGCGACGGCGAGAAGAACGCGGCGGAAACCCGGCCGCCCCATCTGATCTTCGGGCGGGAAATACGTTCCACCGAAAAAAGGCTTTCCGTCGGGAAGCAGGAAACCTGTGAGCGGCCACCCGCCCTGCCCCGAAATAGCGCTGATGGCTGACTGATAGCGCGAGTCAACGTCAGGGCGTTCGTCGCGATCTACTTTAACAGGCACAAAATGTTCGTTGATGATTTTGGCGATTTCGACGTTTTCGTAGCTCTCGCGGTCGATGACGTGACACCAGTGGCACCAGACGGCGCCGATGTCGAGGAGGATAGGCTTGTTCTCGGATTTGGCGCGTGCAAACGCGGAATCGCCCCATTCGTGCCACTCGATGGGCTGATGAGCGGCGGAGCGCAAGTAAGGGCTGGCGGAATTCTTCAGGCGGTTGGTGGGATGATCAGTCAAAGTTGCTCGCTAAGAAATTAGAAAAAGACGCCGGGCTTTCCGGTCAGACCCGGAACGCAAAAAGCGCGAAAAGCCCGGCCCTTTACAAAACCAGGGTGCCTTTAACTCACTATTCTACTGGACTTTGTCGCCGGGGCCGAGATCGCGTGGATCGAGCGGCTTGCGGCCGGCGAAGCCTTCGTCCTGCCGATGATAAAAACGGATGCGGTCTTCGCCCAGTTTCCAGCAGAGATAAACATCCTGATTATCGATAATCGCGGGAAAATCGAGCAGACCTACGTCCAGGTCCTTGACGATGCAGCCCGTTTCAAGAATGCGGCTGAGGGCAGACTTCAGGGTTTGCGCGAGCTGGGTGTGCTCGGCGCGGAGCTTGGAGAGTTTTTCGTATGGAACGATGACGCCGCCCATCATCATGATGCGCGCGGAAACCGCGGACAGGTCGTTTTCCAACGTAGAAAGTTTCTTGCGGCAATCAATGGCCTCGATGAGAAACGGTTCCAGGTCTTTGCGTACACGTTCGGCTTCTGGAAGCGTGAAGAGCCGCTGGGGCGGCTCCGGAGTTTCGTCCTGCTCGGGGTCTTCGTCAGCCATACTTCTCAGCCATTCGTCTGTTTCGACTCAGGTTCCTTCCTCAAACACTGCACAAACGCAGTCTCTTCTAGAGTTGCATGCTTTGCAAGAAGAAACCGACGGCAATTGTTGCTGCCTCGGCCTAGCGCAAAGCGATCATGCGGTCGAGAGCCAGCCGGGCGTAGTATCGCGTGCGTTCGTCTACCGTGAGGCGGTTCACGACGTTGCCGGAACCGAGGTTCTCGAGGGCCCAAAGGAGATGCTGCGGGGTGATACGGAACATGGTGGTGCAGACACAAACGTTAGGATCGAGCGAAATGATTTTGCGGTCGCGGAAAGCTTTGCCGAGCCTGTTGACCAGGTGGATTTCCGTGCCCACGGCCCATTCCGAACCTGCGGGGGCGGACTCGATGGCTTTGATGATGTCCTCGGTTGAGCCGATTTGATCCGCTGCTTGCGCGACCTCGAATCGGCATTCGGGGTGGACGATAACGCGGATCCCGGGATGCTCTCGGCGTACGCGAGCCACCTGCTCTGGCGTGAAGCGCTGGTGCACGGAGCAGTAGCCCTTCCACAAGATGATGCGCGCCTTGCGAATCGCTTCGGGCGAGTTTCCGCCAAGCTCCCGGTACGGGTCCCAGACAATCATCTGATCAAGGGATATGCCCATGCGATAGCCGGTGTTGCGGCCAAGATGCTCGTCGGGCAGAAAGAGAACCTTTTCGCCGCTCTGAAAGGCCCATTTCATGACGGCAGCGGCGTTGGAACTGGTGCAAATCGAGCCGCGTTGCTCGCCGGTGAATGCCTTGATCGCGGCAGTGGAGTTCATGTAGCTGACAGGAACAATCTTGCTGGCCTTCACAACGGAGTCGAGTTCGTTCCAGCATGCTTCCACCTGGCCGATGTCGGCCATGTCCGCCATAGAGCAACCGGCGTTCAGATCGGGCAGGACTACCACCTGGTGTCCACGGCGGAGAATATCCGCGCTTTCGGCCATGAAATGGACGCCGCAAAAAACGATGTAGCGGGCATACGTTTCAGATGCCTGGAATGAGAGCTTGAGGGAATCGCCACGAAAATCGGCGAACTTGATGACTTCGTCACGCTGGTAATGGTGGCCGAGGATGACCACGTCTTCGCCCAGGCGGTCCTTGGCGGCGGCAATGCGTTGATCCAAAGTGTGATCGGGAACGAGAAGGTAGGAGTCGAAGTTGCAGCCGACTCCCGGCTCGATTTCTGGCGCGCGAACAGTGGCTGGCGGCTCTGCGCCGATAAGGGTGCTGGCTTCCGAGATGGAAATTAAGTGGCCCATGGCTGGTGTAATTCTTACCTTAAGAGGAGGTTTTTCTTGCGGTCCCTACCGCTGTGAAGCTCTATTTTCTCATAGAGGCCGCAATTGTCCAACTAACCCCCGATGAAGACCATGGTACGCGAAGGGGGCACAAAGCCGGGCTCGTTGATGCGGTGCCCCTCCTCCTTTTCGTTGACGACCGAGCGGATATAAGCGGCCAAATCGTCGCCGTCTGCACCTCCTCGAAGGAGCAACCGGAGGTCATGGTCTTCTTTGCTGAAAAGGCAGGTGCGGAGTTTGCCGTCGGCGGTAATGCGGATGCGCGAGCAGAAGCCGCAAAACGGCTGCGTGACGGAGGCGATGAGGCCGATTTCCCCGGGAGCGCCGTCTGCGAAGCGGTATTTGCGGGCGGTTTCGCTCCGTTCGTGGGGAATCTGGACCAGCGGCCACCGCGCGTGGATGCGCTCGTAGACTTCGGCTGCGGGTACCACAAGTTCGCGGGACCAGTGGCGGTCGGCGTCCAAGGGCATGAATTCGATGAAGCGCATGATGACGCCGCGGTCGCGGGCAAATTGAGCAAAGGCTTCGACTTCGTCATCGTTGAGGCCGCGGACGAGCACGGCATTCACTTTTGCGGGGGCCAGGCGCGAGTTTTGCACAGCGTCGATACTATCCATGACTTTGGAGAAAGACTGCGTGCGGGTGATGCGCTCGAACTTGGTGGGATCAAGCGAATCGAGGCTGATGTTGATGCGGCGCAGGCCCGCAGCGATCAGACGGTCGCAGCGCTCGGCGAGAAGATGGCCGTTGGTGGTCATGGAAAGGTCCGGGAAGCCCATCGCGTGGAGGCGGGAAATGTAGTTTTCTACGCCGTCGCGGACGAGCGGTTCGCCGCCCGTGACGCGGATCTTGCGGATGCCGAGGTCGAGGAAGATTCCGGCCAAGCGGTCGAGTTCGCGCCAGGAGAGAATTTCGTCGTGATCGCGATAGTTTTCAGGGTCGGCCGAACGGCAATAGACGCAACGAAAATTGCAGCGGTCGGTGACCGAGATGCGAAGGTCGGTGATCTGGCGGCCGAAACTGTCGTGAAGGGTCATCTTGGCTGGCCTAAGTTGGATGCCTCCGCTAGGAAAACTGACTCACCTTAAAACAAAACCGCCCGAATCCAGCTTTGGAATCGGGCGCAAGACGGAAATCCGTAGATTTCCGTTGAAACGCTCCTTTCCAAACGCGGGAGGCGCGGACGTTTCCACCCGAACCCTGAGTCCCGTAATTTCCTGGGACGTCGCCCCTGCGCCCGTGGGTTGGTTCTCCTGTAGGGAGCAGGGGTCGGAGTTACGAAGGCTAGTCTACCCCCAGGGGCCGTCAGACGCAATTCCACAACCCGCTAGAGTCGGCCTCAAGGAGGTGCTGCGGATTGTGGTAGAGTTTTGCGCACGCCATGCAGATCTTCGTCTTAGGGGCCGGGGCGACCGGCTCGCTTCTCGCACAATTGCTGGAGCGCCAAGGACATACGGTCTGGTGCGGGGACCGCGATCCAGAGCGGGCGCGGCGCTTCCTGGGGAAAAGAAGCACGATCCCTGTCACGGAGGTGAATGCGCGAAATCTCCGGGGCATCGTGAAGGTCGCCAAGGGCTGTCAGCTCATCGTTAATGCTTCGGCTTCCGTGTTCAATGAAATCGTGCTACGGGCGGCGCTGCGGCTCCGCGCGCATTACCTGGATTTAAGCTCCCACCTTACGAGGAATCCCTTCAAGGCTGAACAGTTCCGTTACATGAAGCGATTCGAAGAGAAGAATCGGGCAGCGGTGATTAATGCCGGAGTGGCGCCGGGGCTGACGAATCTCCTGGTAAAACGGGCTGCCGATATGCTCGATGAGGTGGAGTCCGCACACATCCGGCTGTACGAAAGCAGCGAAAGCGAAGACCCGATTTCACAGTGGTCGCCGGAGGTGTCGTTTGACGAAGCGGTTTCGCATCCGCGCGTTTACCGCAACGGGAAATTTCAGTTGGGCAAACGGTTTTCGGAAATCGAGAAATTCCGATTTCCTGATCCTGTTGGCACTGCCCGTGTGGTGTTGGCGGCCCAGGATGAGGTGGCCACGTTGCCCCACTTCATTCGCATGCGGGACCTGGATGTGAAAATCGGTGGGAACGAAATCGATCGGCTACGGCGCTGGCACAAACTTGGGATCTTGACAAAATCCCGCGGCATGGCGCGGCAGCGCTTTCCCCAAACGTTTTCACCAAAGAGGATCGCAAGGTTGATTCGTCAAGGTATCTTGCAAAACGCGCGGTTCGCCGCAGCCGTGTTAGTCGAAGGAACAAAACGTGGCAAGAAACAGGATGAGCGCTTGTTGATTCGCAGCGACTGCGTGTTTCCGACCTTGTACCAAATTCGGCAGCAGGGCCGGCTCACTACGCCTGTGGCTTATGCCACGGCTCACGTCGCGGCGCTATTCGTCAAGTTTTTTCCGAGAGAGCCCGCGGGGGTCTTTGCTCCAGAGATGCTGCCGGAGGAAACGAGGCGAGCAATCCTCGCCGGGATTCGCACTGACAGCGTTCGAATCACGCACAAAACCAGCGTGTTGAAGGACAGCGTGGAAGACGACGAGGAGTTCTAGCTAGGCAGGCGCCTGCGTTTTGCAAAAGAGCGACTCGCAAGCGCCTGCGATAGACTTGGCCGAGGTTTAGTCCGCTGATGCGGCCTTGGCATTCCCTGAGAAATGAATGGTAATTAAGAAGCCGTTGGTGCCGTCGTATGAAAACTTATGGCCGTCGCCTTCGAACGCTTCGTGCTTGGTCTTCCACATGCGGAAGCCGTTGTTGGACTGGGCGCCCCAGTATTTCAGGTTGCTCATGACGACTTCGTGGTCGGGGCTGTTGCCGCCGACGCGCTCCAGGACGACTTCGCCCTTGCCATCATTCATCTTGGCGTACGCTACGCCAGTCTTGGTGTCCACATTCCATGAAAACGCGCCCGTTTGCACGGCCTTTTTCTGCCAGGGAATCGGATAGAGCTGGCCCAGAATGTCCGCAAGTGCGGCCTGCTGTTCCTTGGTAACCGTGGGATCAAAGTTCACCACCAGCCAGGAATCCTTGCCTGTGCTCCAGTCGCTTCCAAGATCCGTGGCGATCCAAACCTTCGCGCCTGCTAGCTTCACGTCCTTGTAGTAAGAGTCTTTGCCGACCTTAAGAACGAGGTTGGCGCGGCAGAAGTGTTGTTCCGTGTCGTGGCCGCCCATCTCCATGTGATTCGTGGAATGGGTGTTGAAGTAGCAGGGACAGAACATGTCGCAACTGCAAGCTTCAATGTAGCTGGCGTTAAAGTCGAAATCGGGTTTCGCTTTGTCCTGTGCTGCCGAGTTCAAGAAGAGAAGCCCGGCCGCAAGGACGAGGAGAGGAAGCAAGAGCAAACGGTGAAGTAGTCGCATGATTCCTCCACAAAGATTTTTCCAAAATGGGCCCTAACGGGAATTGCGGAGAGTCTAACGCCTGGGAATGCGGGAGGCAAGGTTCGAGTGTCGTGCTATTCAACAGCAGCGGTTGGGCCGGGAATAACGGCGATTCAGCTGGTCGACGTAAAACTCGGCCTGGGTCAGGGTGCGGCAAGAGCCGACCCGGGGGGTGTTCGAACGCAAATAGGTTTCGTAAGCGGCGTCCCCACACCATTCGCGCAGCCCGCGCCAAAAGCGGCGAAGGAGGCGCTTAGTTCGTTTAGCTGCTTTGCGCATCAATCATCTCCGATAGCGTCGCCTACAGCCACGCCATGACCGGCGCCCGCAAAATCTTTCGCCCAGCGCGTCGCGATGTAGGGCGATTCGTGCAGCAGTGCTTCTCTTCGACGGCTGAGAATTCCATACCACTGAACGAGCGCTTCGAGGATGAGAAGCACGATCATCAGAACAAGCACGGACGTCACCACGGCATCGAGCCTCAGGTTGAACATGAGCCGATGAGTCTCAGTGACTTTGGCGGCAGGTATGGCGCCGCTAACGATTTGGGCCGCTAAAGCATTCGCATTGGAGAGAAATCCAATGCGCGGGTTGGGACTCAAAATCTTTTGATAGCTTGAAGTTAGCGTAATTATGATGAGGGCCACCATCGGAATCACGGTAACCCAGATCCATCGCAAGCGTCCCATCTTCATCAAAATCGTGGTGGCTACCACGAGCGCGACCGCGGCGAGCAGCTGATTGGCGATGCCAAAAAGCGGCCAGAGGGAATTGATTCCGCCCAGGGGATCGATCACCCCCTGGTAGAGGAAGTATCCCCAGGAGCCGACGATGAGGGCGCTGCAAAGCAAAACTGCTGGCAACCAATTGGTGCGGGCGAGCGGCTTCCACACGCGACCGCCCATTTCATGAATCATGAAGCGCCCCACCCGAGTGCCTGCATCCAGCACGGTAAGCACGAAGAGTGCTTCAAACATGATGGCAAAGTGATACCAGATGCCGAGGAGACGTCCGCCGCCGATGGTGCTCGAGAAAATCTGGGCCATGCCGACGGCGAGCGATGGCGCCCCGCCGGTGCGGTTCAACAGCGTTTGTTCGCCGACCGCGTGTGCCGTGTCAACCATAGTTTGGGCAGTAAGTGGGTAGCCCCAACTGGTGGTCATTGCCGCAACTGCGTCCGGGGTCGAACCGACGATGCCAGCGGGGCTGTTAATGGCGAAATACACGCCGGGGGTCATCGCGCAAGCCGCCACCATGGCCATCACTCCGACGAACGATTCCAGCAGCATCGCGCCATAGCCGATAAAGCGGGCCTGGCTTTCGCGCAAGATCATTTTCGGCGTGGTGCCTGAGGAGATCAGCGAATGGAATCCGCTGATGGCGCCACACGCGATAGTGATGAAACAGAAGGGGAAGATCTTCCCCGCAAAAACAGGTCCGGTGCCGTCGATGAAGCGCGTGAGCGGCGGCATTAAGACGTCCGGCCGGACGAACAGGATGCCCGCGGCGAGCGAAAAGATCGCTCCGGCTTTGATAAACGCGATCAAATAATCGCGCGGCGCTAGCAACAGCCAAACCGGCAGTACGGAAGCGATGAAACCGTAAACGATGATTGCAATTGCGAGCGATACGCCTCCGAGCGTGAACACATGCGCCCACGACGGGGACTCCGCTACCCATCGCCCTGCAACGACCACAAACAGCACCAGGCCAAGACCGATGATGGAGGCTTCGACAACCCTGCCAGGCCGCAAGAATCGCAGGTAGACGCCGAGCAGCAGCGCAATCGGAAGCGTCATGGAAATGGTGAAAGTGGCCCATGGCGAAGCTTTCAGCGCGTTCACCACGACCAAGGCTATGACCCCGAGAAGAATGATGACAATGGCGAGAACGGCGAGCTGAGCGATGAAACCACCGCGCTTGCTCACTTCCTCGCGCGCCATCTGGCCAAGGGATTTTCCATCGCGGCGGATCGAGCAAAACAGAATCACGAAATCCTGCACGCAGCCGCCAAACGCAGCGCCGACAATCAGCCAAAGGGTTCCTGGCAGATAGCCGAACTGAGCGGCCAGCGTGGGGCCGACAAGGGGGCCGGGTCCGGCGATGGCCGCAAAATGGTGGCCGAAAAGCACCCATTTGTTGGTAGGCACAAAGTCGCGTCCGTCCTCGTGACGTTCCGCGGGTGTGGCGCGCGTATCGTCCAGCGCAAGAACCTTCGCG
>Ga0126381_100000566_pt1 | contig 40436 bp, 30 predicted proteins | sample PanSoiMetPlot_28_FD_96465 | JGI IMG/M metagenome (GOLD analysis project Ga0126381, IMG submission 96465) | Tropical forest soil microbial communities from Panama - MetaG Plot_28 | ecosystem: Environmental > Terrestrial > Soil > Tropical forest > Bulk soil | place: Panama | collected 2016-02-17 | reverse complement strand
CCCCAGTTGTTGCGCACAGCCAGGACTTCGAAGGTCTGCCCCTTCAATGGATGGAACGGATGCGTGACGGTGAAAACTTGCAGTCCACCCTGGTCACAGTCTGCAGTGCGCGCTTTTCGCCAAAGGCAAGGTCGAGGCGGGCGTTGCCCACGCACAAAAGACTCCATTGAAGGGTCTGCGCTTTGAGAGCCTCGATGAGGCGCAGACTTACCTCGACCGCTGGGAAGAACGCTGGGCCGATACCCGCATTCACGGCACAACGAAACGGCAGGTTTCGGCGATGTTCGCCGAAGAACGCCCTGCGCTGCTTGAGTTACCCCTTGACCATTCCGTTATTACCAGTGCGGCGAGCGCACGGTGCATCTGGACGGTTGTGTGGAAGTCGAAGCCGCCTATTACGGAGCGCCGCCCGGCTGGATCGGCCGGCGTGTTCGGGTGCAGTGGAATGCGTCCCATGTCCGTCTGCTCGACCCACTCACCGGGCAACTGCTGCGCGAGCATCTGCGAGAGCAACGCGGACGTCACCGCATCAAAGACGAGGATCGCCCGCGGCGGACTCCGCTCACGACTCAGCAACTGCTGGCGCGCGCCGAAAAGGCGGGAGCGCATATAGGCGCTCTCTGCCAGAGCATGCACCGGAACCACGGCGAGACCGCCGTGCGCCGCATTCTCGGTGTGCTCGCGTTGGCGAAGAAGTACGGCATTGCTTCCACGGACGAGGTCTGCGCGATCGGATTAGAGACAGGCACCTGCGAATACCGTTTTGTACGCCGTTATCTGGAGCGCAACCCGCAACTGCCGCTTAGCCTGCGGCAGGTCGATCCGCTCATCCGGCAACTCACTCTGTATCGCGACCTCATCGAGAAACGAACAAGTACGGAGAAACAAACATGAACACCATCGAACTGCAACGCTCGCTTCGCCAGTTGCGCCTTGGCGGCATGGCGGACGTCCTCGAAACGCGCCTTCGCCAGGCTCAGGCGGAACCCATGGCCCCCATCGACCTGATCTCCTGCCTCGTCAGCGATGAACTGACACGGCGCGCCGACCGACTTCTCGAGCGTCGCCGCAAACAGCCCGGATTCCGCGATCCCGACAAGACGCTCGGCAACTTCGACTTCACCTTTAACCCAAAGATCAATCGCAGTCTGGTTTTCGATCTGGCAACCGCCACATTCATCAACAAACGCGAGGACGCGTTGTTTCTCGGCCCCGGCGATACCAAAACATAATGCCCATGGATCGGAGGTCGTTCAGATTTACTATCCGTTTCACCCGCTTTGCGGGCAGAAACTACGTGTCCAACGACGGGCGAGACTCGCCCGAGGAGAGTACGTTTTTTGCGAATTCCCGGATGGATCGATCGGCGGCTTCCCGGCGTGGATGATCGATCCGCAGCGCGCGATTGATTTTACGCGCGGGATTTCTATGGCTTCGGCTTCGGCGTTAACCGAACTCTGGCTCCTGTTGCAAGACTTGCATTCGGCGTCCGATCGCGCTACGGCAGCTTTGAGGGAGGTGCGATCGAGTGAACCGTCTGTCGAGTAAGATCCCTGGACTGCAGATGAACCTGCTTCTCTGCGACAGCAAGCCTTTTGTGCTGCCGGATGACAAACAGCAGGAGTTGGCGATGGCGTTAGCCGACTTGCTGCTGAGCGCGGCTCTGGAACCGCGTGAAGCCGCCGAGGAGGATCAGGAGTGAACGCCAGGATTACGCCAGATCACCTAAGCAGGCGAGCGATCGTCTATATTCGGCAGTCCTCGCCTGGCCAGGTGACCCATAATCAGGAGAGTCAGCGTCGGCAGTACGGTCTCGCTGAACACGCCCGCCAGCTTGGATTTCAGAAGGTGGAGATCATCGACGAGGATCTGGGACGATCAGGGTCCGGCCAGGTGGAGCGCCCAGGATTCCAACGGCTGGTGGCGGAGGTGTGCACGGGTCAGGTGGGGGCCGTGCTGTGTATAGAAGCATCGCGTCTGGCACGCAATGGTCGGGACTGGCATCACTTGATAGAGCTCTGCGGGCTCGTGCGCGCCATCGTTATCGATCCGGATGGTGTGGTACGATCCGGGCTTGCTGAATGACCGGCTATTGCTCGGGCTCAAAGGAACCATGAGCGAGTTCGAGTTGAATCTGCTGCGGCAGCGTTCACTGGAAGCCATTCGCCAGAAGGCACGCCGTGGCGAACTGAAGTTTCGACTTCCAGTCGGTTTCCGCTGGACGCACCACGGCAAGGTTGAGTTGGATCCTGATCGCCGCGTGCAAAATGCGGTCCACCTGGTGTTCACGAAAATGACGGAATTGGGCAGTGCGCGTCAGGTGCTGTTATGGTTCCGCGGCGAAAAGGTCCGGCTTCCGGCGCTTGTGGCGGACGCCCCGGGCCACGACATTCTCTGGAAGCTGCCGGTGTACAACACCATCTGGCACATGCTGAGGAATCCCATGTATGCCGGCGCATACGCGTTCGGCAAGACGGAAGCGCGAACCAAGGTGATTGATGGCCGCGCCCGAAAGAGCGAGGGACATTTCAAGGCGCCGGAGTCATGGACGGTCTTGATTCACGATCATCATCCCGGTTACATTTCCTGGGAGCAGTTCCAACGGAATCAGTCGATGCTGACCGACAATGCTCACATGAAGTCGCGTATGCAACGTAAAGCTGGCCGCGGCGGCCGAAGCCTTTTGGCCGGATTACTGCGCTGCCGCCGATGTGGCCGGATGTTGCACGTCGCCTATAGTGGCAGCCACGGCGAAGTGCCACGGTATCATTGCCGCGGAGCGCACATCAACCATGGCGAAGGATGGTGTATCTCGTTCGGTGGCCTGAAGCCAGACCGGGAAGTCGCAGCCGAGATTCTGAAGGTAGTTGAAGGCAATGCGATCCAGGCAGCGTTGGAGGTCGCCGCGCGTATTTCCGAACAGCAGCAGGAACGGCACCGTGTGCTGTCGCTGGAGCTCGATCAGGCGCGCTATGAGGCTCGCCTGGCAGCACGCCGCTACGAAGCAGTGGATCCTGACAATCGGCTGGTCGCAGCCGAACTGGAGGCGCGTTGGAACGCGGCTCTATGCGCCGTCGGCGACGTTGAACGAAGACTGCGTGAGAACGAAGCGCCAACCAATGCACCGAAGATTCCAGACAAGGAGACGCTCTGCAGTCTGGCGCAGGATCTCCCCGCGGTTTGGAACACATCGACGACAGATATGCGGCTCAAGCAGCGGATCGCTCGTATCCTGATTGAAGAGATCGTTGCCGATGTAGACGATGCGACGAAGGAGATCGTGTTGCTGATCCACTGGACGGGCGGGCGGCACTCGGAGCTCCGCATGAAGAAAAACCTCACCGGAAGACACAGTCGTTGCACAAACCTCGAGACTGTGGAGGTTCTTCGTCGGATGTCGGGTCGATTCCCTGACGAACAGATCGCCGGAACTCTGAATCGGCTGGGCCTTAGAACCGGTAGCGGGAACACATGGAACGAGGGGCGTGTCCGCTCCGCTCGCTCCTATCATTCCCTTCCGGCCTATGCTGCAGCGAATCGAGACCCGAAAACCATCACGCTGGAAGAAGCGTCTGAGCGACTGCACATAAGTCACAATGTCGTGCGGCGCCTGATCGAGGAAAACAGGATTCCGGTTACACAAGTCGTGCCGTGGGCTCCCTGGGAGATCCCGATAACGGCGGTTGAGTCTGATGAGGTCATTCGCGAGGTGGCTGCCCTGAGGAGACGACCGAGGAGCTTATCAGCCGTAAACGGAACATATTCGATGTTTGCTGAGGAAAACGCGGGGAAGTAATCAAAATGCAGGTCCGTCGATCAGAAATCGACGGCAACAAGGTGTGCAATTTCAATGCTGTGGTGAGGAGGTGCAGAATGTCTCAGGATCGGGCGGAACGGGCAAGAGCCACTTGGCGCAGGCAATCGGCCACGCCGCGATTCATCAGGGATACAAGGTGCTTTATCGCGAGACCCATACGCTGCTCGACGAACTGGCGGAGTCCGTCGCCGACGGGACGCGCAGCGAATATAGCTTCGCTCGCAACGGTGCCGCTGCTGATCGACGATTTCGGCATGCGCAGACTGCCGCATACCGCGGCGGAGGATCTGCTGGAGATCATAATGCGCCGCTACGAACGATTCAGCACGCTGTTGACTTCTAATCGACCGGTTGAAGACTGGGGAAAGCTGCTGGGCGATGTCGCGGCGGCGAGCGCGATGCTTGATCGCCTCCTCCATCACGGACACACGTCCTCAAGTGCGGCCCAAGAAGCTGGCGTACCAAAACGGCGCCAGAACCCTGAGGAAGAAAAGCTCTCTCATTGCGAGGGCTCTGTCCGCACAGCCCTTTGCCTTTTGAGCCCACTTGCCTTAGCATTCGCTTGAGGAGGATGCGCATGAGAACCAGGATGATCCGCCACGCGGCGCTGATGCTCGCCATGGCCTTCGTCGCTGCCGCCGTGCACGCGCAGGCAAAGATCGATCTCAACGGGACCTGGGTGTTCACCGTCGAGACCGATCAGGGCGGCGGGACGCCGACGATTAGGCTCAAGGTCGAAGGCGAGAAAGTCACCGGCCATATCTCGATCGGGACGTTCGAAAGCGACATCACGGGAACGTTGAAGGGGCAAGCGCTCGAGTTCTCCTTCAGCCGCGACTTCGGCGTCGTCATCTACAAAGGAACAGCCGAAAGCAGCGATGCGATTAAAGGGACGGTCGATTTCGCCAGCGGCGCCGTCACCGGTACGTTCACCGCCAAGCGGAAGCCCGCATAGCGCGCAGTATGCAGAAGCAATTTGCTGTGCCACGGGGGCGAGGAGAGGGAGGATCCCCGGGGATGATACCCTCTCATCGGCGGTGCTTGCCGATGGAACTACAGCAGGCTGATATTTCTGGACGCAGAGGAGCTTGCGGAGGGTGGCATCGGGAAGGCCTACGCTGCAATCCTGCCACAGGTGAAGCAACACGTCGCGACCCCCGCTGAGGTCCGTGAGGCCAACGATCCGTCCGTGCCGCGATATCTCGTTAGTTGCCGGGGCTTGGATTACCCAGTCTACTCGCCGGAACTGACCGATGACGGAGGTCAGAGCTGGGGCCGCGCGGCTTATGCGTTTTTCAAGATGATCAATGACCAGCTTACGAACTCCGAGTATCAACTTTTCGAGATAAACGGCGGTAACGACCTCGGAGGAATGTTTCTCACGCGATCCGAATTCGAGGACGCACGACGTTCATTGCCGCGACGCGAAGACTGGCCCTACCAACCGACACTCGAACATCCTTGGTATGGGCAGCCCCACACCTAGCCGGGAAGGTTCTGATCTCGAACGTCCCTTTGCAAGACGCGCCGACAACCGGCGATCTGTTTTGATTCGTCTTGCCACGATCATTCCCGGCACGGTATAACTAACTCGTGTTCTCGGATTTAGACTCCGTTGGCCGGTTTTGAACTGATCACCATTGGCCGGTTTTCAGGTGATCACCGAGGGAAAAGGCCAGATCCGCTGGTTGCCCAAAGGCGAGGTTCTCGGAGAGAAGCGGTTCATTGAACGGTTGTTCGGAATCGCGGCCTGACCTCCTCCGGCAGTTCTTCCACACGCTTTCGCGCAGGGCCTTGCCACAGAATGCGACACTGCCATAGAGAGAGTTGTTTGTAGAAAAAGCGATTTCACGCCTGCTTTCAAGGCTTTGTGTTCGGCGCCTGGGTCTGGATCGCGGAGGGAAGGGAGATTCCGTATCTTTTCCAGATATTGACGGCGCCTGGTTAAGCCATGCGCTATCCGGCCCGCCCAGTAGCCACGCTTCGGCAATCACGGATTTGGATACGGTCCGAGTCTAGAATGACGATCATAGCGGTGAGCCTAACGCCTTGGGCCATTGCCGCATGACTACAGATGCCGCCCGTGAGTCCTGACGTGCTCATAGTCGCTCCCCTTCGGTCGACGATACGACCGGATTGTGGACGATTGACGGGCATTATGTGGTGACGTATGGCGGGCCCTTGTGTCAGCGGCCTCGAATTGCCTTAACCCGGAGAACCAAATCAATCAATTGACGAAGCAATTCCTGCAGGCCGGACTTACGAACCCGCTCAATCGCCCGCCATAAGTCCTCTCGGTTGAGGGTAACTGCAGCTGTCCTGCTGCAATTTTGAGATCTAAAGACAGAGGGACCGGATCCGTTCCTGCTGTCGTTACAAATGCCGGTAATGAGATAACTGCATTGAATCCGCTGCGAGACGGAAACGCAACATTTCCCAAGCTGAAAGTCACTATTCCAGTTGTAACAAGGCTCACGCCCAGTCATGCCGCTTCGCGCAGCCTGCCGAACCGGTGCACCTCGCGGGAGAGAACTGGCCCCCGGAGAATGCAAATGAGTCTGTTGGATTCCGCCGGGAACCTCAGGCTGAGATCGATGTCACCAACGGCAAAGACCGTAAGTGTCCGACAGGGAGCAGACCAGCACTCCCACAGCGCGAGATGAGAGCGCGGCGCACCATCATGGATAACATGCCAATCCGCGATGCGGCTACAAGGACCCGTTTTATCGGATTTCGGTGCTGGCAAGCAGAGAGCCGCCCGCAGAAAGTCCGCGACGCCATGCCGGTGCAGTAATCGCTCGCGGCCCCAGGATCGGCAGGGCGTGCGAGATGACGCCGACCCGCGGCACCTTCGACGCGCTCCTCTGTTACAAGCCACTGACCAACGCCTGCCCGGGGTTCGTCACCTCAATTACGCCGCCCCAGAGGCACGTGAGAGTACAGGTCAGATCCAGCGCAGGCAGGCCGTCCATGCTGACCGAAGTACAACCCGGTTTCCAAGGTGAGGAGGGATTGGGTACGCAAGGCATAGGGGTGAGTACTCCGAGGGCCGCAGCAGTGGCAGCAGCCACAGCGGGATTGGCCGGCGATGTACACATGCCGAAGGGCGATACATTTGTCATCGGCACGATGTCCGCGACATTTCCTGCCTCGCCAACGGTCGTGGTGACCCGTGGCGGAGGCGTAGCGTTGAATATGGAAGGAGCCGTTCCGAGGCTGCAAAGCAATTCAGCTCCTGTACAAACCAATACCGGCATTCTCACAGTCTATTCGAGCGTTGCGCAATTGCTCCTCATCAATGCGAGAATAATTCGCTGTTTGATCAGGAGGAACTAAGTGTTTAGTTCGGACATTCTCGATCTGGCTATAGGGATGATTCTGATGTTTTTGAGCGTGAGTCTTATCTGCTCGGCGCTGAATGAGTTCATCGAAAGTCTGGTGAGGAACCGCGCGCGAGATCTGGAGCGAGGCATAACGGAACTTCTTGGCGGTCCGGGAGCCAAGGGGTTGGTAGCACAAATTTATAATCATCCGATCGTCAGCGGGCTTTTTCCAGGAACTTACAATCCCGCTTCGGCCAGAAATCTTCCGAGTTACATACCGTCCGCAGCTTTTGCGGCGGCGCTGATGGATGTACTTCAGCCTGCCGCTTCGGCCTCGCTCAGCGGCGCGTCGGCTACGGCTCCGGGTAAGGGAGGCGGGACGTTCGCTTTGGCCGGCGGCATAGGTAGCACGGTGCAGTTCCGTCAATCCGTCAGCGCGCTGCCGGAATCACCAATCCGGACGGCGCTGCTCACGCTTATTGACGCCGCAGGAGATGATGCTGTCACGGCGCGGCGCAATATTGAAGCCTGGTATGACTCCGCGATGGACCGCGTGTCCGGCTGGTACCGCCGGCGAACGCAATTCATCCTTGTCGGCATCGGCTTTTTTACGGCGTTGGCGCTGAACGCCGATAGCATCGGCGTAGCCCGCGCCCTGAGCACGAATCGAGCGGCGCGCGATCTGGTGGTGGCCCGGGCCTCGCGCATGGCGAACGAAGCGCCTTCGTCGCAACCTGGATCCCAACCCGCTTCGGGCGGCGCCCGGGCAGACCTTCTTTCGTCGCTCGATTCTCTTCAAAAGACGGCTGGACTTCCGATCGGCTGGCGTTATCCGCCCACGAACGACACCGTTCACGCTGATCCGAATGTGGCGCGCGAGTACTCAATGGACCCGCAGCATTTTCCGCAATCTCTTTCCGAAACCGTCTCGAAACTGGTGGGATTCGTATTTACTGCTCTGGCTGTTTCTCTTGGCGCACCTTTCTGGTTTGACCTTTTGAATAAGTTCATGGTCGTGCGATCGACCATCAAGCCGCAGGAGAAAAGCGAGGACGCGGCGAATAAAGATTAAATCAATTCGCGACATGGGTTATTACGGCCGGATTACGCGCGGAATAGACTGATCTGCGTTTTTTTATTGAATAGTTCGTTTGGTTCATGTATAAACAGGTGACCAAATTTTTTTAGCGGCCTTTCTGGCCACGGTAAGAACTGAGGGTTGGATGCCTGTACAGACGAGCTATCCAGGTGTCTACATTGAAGAGATTCCCAGCGGCGTCCGCACCATAACCGGCGTTGCGACTTCGATAACTGCGTTTGTCGGCCGAACGGTGATGGGGCCGGTGAATGAGCCAATCATCATTACCAGTTATGCCGATTTTGAGCGGAGTTTCGGAGGGCTGGCCGCCGGTTTCACGGTCCCGTTCGCCGTGCGCGATTTCTTTCTAAACGGCGGCAGCCAGGGAGTTGTAGTGAGGCTGCTCGGAACGCAGGCTCCGCCGGGCCAGACTGCAACACCACCGGCAGGTCCGGTTACACCAGCGCCGGCAGGTGGCGGTGGTGCCGCACCAGCGCCGGCAGGTGGCGGTGGTGCCACTCCAGCGCCGGCAGGTGGCGGTGGTGCCACACCAGCGCCGGCAGGTGGCGGTGGTGCCACACCAGCGCCGGCAGGTGGCGGTGGTGCCACTCCAGCGCCGGCAGGTGGCGGTGGAGGAACGCCCGCGCCAGGAACTCCTGGAGGCTCTCCAGCGGCAGGCGGCCCCGGTGGGGGCAGTGCTCCAGTGGCTGCGAGCGCAGCGGAAATCGATATCAGCGGGAAGAAACTCGACTCATCCGCGGGAACACTCCGGTTACTCGCGGCGAGCGCAGGATCGTGGGGCGCGGGACTGCGCGCCGCCATCGATTACAAAACAAAAGAAACGCCGACTGCGACGGCGCCGCGGAACACGTTCAACCTGCTCGTCTGGCTGGTCGATCCGGTTACCGGGCGGACTCTCAAAACGGAGAGTTACATGAACGTCTCTCGCGTTACGTCAGCTGCGCGCAATATACAGCGTGTGCTCGCCAATGGTTCTGACCTCGTGACGGCATCCGATGACTCCGCAGGCGTGCTGCCCGACGCAACGCCTGCTGGCGGCGAACCATATTCTCCACCGCCAGGCAAGACGGGGTCGGACGGCGGCGTCTTGGGGGATGGTGATTACTTCGGTGCTGACGGCATGCAAGCGAACAAGCAGGGAATCTACAGTCTCGAACACACTGACCTGTTCAACCTGCTTTGCATTCCGCCCGACGACCCGGACGGCGATCAATCGGCGGGGTTGCTGGGGGCGGCATCCGCTTACTGCGCCGCGAGGAGAGCCGTGCTGCTGGTGGACCCACCTGTCGCATGGACCAGCATGCAACAAGCGCTGAACGGCTTCGACGCGTTCGTTGCGCCAATCGGCAGTAATCGCAGAAATGCCGCGATCTACTTCCCGCGAATCACGGAACCGAATCCAGTATCCGACGGGCAATTCCAGGATTTTCCCCCGTGCGGAGCACTCGCGGGAATCTTCGCGCGGACCGATTCTCAACGGGGCGTCTGGAAGGCTCCCGCAGGACTGGATGCATCGATTAACGGCGTCTCGCAGCTTGCCGTGAAGCTTACAGACGGAGAGAACGGGAATCTGAATCCTCTCGGAATCAACTGCTTGCGTTCTTTCCCGATCATCGGTCCGATAGTGTGGGGCGCAAGAACGCTCGCCGGAGCAGACATCCTCGAGGACGACTATAAGTACATTCCTGTCCGACGGCTCGCGCTGTATATCGAAGAAAGTCTCTATCGCGGTACGCAATGGGTGGTATTTGAGCCCAACGACGAGCCCCTGTGGAGCCAGATTCGGCTGAACGTGGGCGCATTCATGCACAATCTTTTCCGGCAGGGGGCGTTTCAGGGCAGTTCGCCCAAAGACGCGTATTTCGTCAAGTGCGATTCGGAAACAACCACGCAAAACGATATCGATCTTGGCGTCGTGAACATCCAGGTCGGCTTTGCCCCTCTGAAACCAGCCGAGTTCGTGATCATTCAGATTGAACAGATGGCAGGACAAATCCAGACTTAGGAGCTTCATATGGCCGTCATATTTCCGGTCAATCCAACCCGCTTTGACCCTTATAAGAATTTCAAGTTTCAGGTCTGGTGGGACGGTCAGGCGGTTGCGGGCGTTAGCAAAGTCAGTGTTTTGAAGCGAACGACTCAGGTGGTTACCCACCGTGAGGGCGGCGATCCGAGTACGAGCCGGAAGTCGCCGGGCCGAACCGAATATGACGCGATCACGCTCGAGCGCGGGGTTACCCAGAGCCTGGATTTCGAGCAGTGGGCGAATAAGGTGTGGCAACTCAATCAGGGCCTGGGTAGCGAGGTTTCACTGAAGGACTTCCGAAAGGATATCGTCCTGAAGGTTCTTAATGAAGCGGGTCAGGTGGTACTCGCTTATCAGATCTACCGTTGCTGGGTTTCGGAATATCAGGCGCTGCCTGATTTCGACGCCAACGCCAACGCAGTTGCGATTCAGCACATCAAGCTCGAAAACGAAGGCTGGATGCGCGATGCCTCAGTTGTCGAACCGCCGGAGCCAACGTTTTAAGAACAGCTGATCGACACGGAAGATGAGTCTCAATTCGGCCGCGCCCGGGCTATTGTCTCTCTGGGACCGGGCGCAAAACACAAAACCCGGCAAGCAGGCGCTGTTGCTCGTACAGCAGTGCGGGCTTTCCTTGCAGGACGCCGAAGAACTGCGCGTCGGTGACCGTGACGCGAAGCTGCTTCGGCTCCGCGCGCTGTTGTTTGGCGGCGAAGCGGATGCGACTGCGCGGTGTCCTGAGTGCGGTGATGTGGCCGCGCTTACCATTCGTCCCGCCGACCTCATCCTCCCCGAGGTACAGGATCCCGCAACCGATCACATTTCTGGCAATCACGTTTTCGGAGATTACGTTTTTACCTTCCGCCCTCCAACGGCCGGCGATGCGGCGGCGCTCGCCGCGGCCCGGAATGTTGAAGCGGCCGAACTGATGTTGCTCCGGCGCTGCGTAACAGATGTAAAGCGTGAACGCGAGACAATACCGCCCCAAGACTATCAGCTGCTCCCCGCCGATCTGGTGGACTTTATCTCCAGAAAGATGGAGGAGGCTGACCCGCAAGCCGTCATTGGATTCGATCTGACCTGTCCTGCGTGCGAAACCCGGTGGACCGAAATGTTCGATATCGCGAGCTTTCTGTGGACAGAGATTTCCAGAGAAGCAATGCGGCTGTTTCGCGAGGTGGACGAACTCGCGATTCGGTACGGATGGGCGGAATCGGCCATTCTCGACATGCATCCTGCACGTCGCCGCATGTATCTGGAAATGACCCGGGACTGAGGCTCATGAGCCATTTCCTGCGCTATCTTGCGACGCGTTCTTTAAGCCCGAGTAGCGGTATTCGGCCCGCCTCGATGCCCGCGTTGGCCGCTCCGCAGCATACGATTGAAGAAACCGTGCTCGAGAGCGCGATTGAGCCACCGGCAGAGCCAATCCGCACGGCGCCGCTCATCGATATGACGTCGTCGGTCCACACGGCGCCGCCGACTGATACGACATCGCTGGTCGACATGGCGCCGCCGGCTAATGTGACGACCAAGGTCCGTATGGCGCCGCCGGTGAAGACATTGGATCGGCCTCTTATGCCGATGCCGGCCACAGATGACGTTCCGCAGAGGCCAGACGATCGTGCGAGCACGCCCATGTCCTCTGACACGGAACGGCTCGCCACGCCTCCTCACATGGAGTTCGACAGGCCCGGGTTCGCCCGCGCGCCATTCCTGCCTGAAGAATGGGGCGAGCCGAGTATTCCGGATCAGGAAGAGCAAGCCAATACGGCGAAGCCGGAAAAGACAAGCGCGCTGGTTAGAGACGCGCTTCGCCACCAGGCACGCCGTCCTCTCGAGCCTCGCCGCGGCGCGCGCGCTCGGGATATTGAGACCGAGGCAGCACCGCCCACAGCCGCAGAACAAAGCAAGCGAGGTTTCGATCTGCAGACAGCCCTGCATCCTTTCGGTCCGCACGAGCCGTCTCGAACGATATCTCCGCCGTGGCGATCGCAAGAGGAGAAGCAATCCGCGGCCGACACCGAGGCTGCCCGGAGTCTGGCGGCTCCTGGGGATGAAACCAAACGCGGCCCTGCGCCATCGGGACGCGCTACGCTGCAGCCGCGAACCAGGCGTGAACGTTATACAAGCGCGATGGAGCGGGATGGCGGCGGCGAGGCCGCGCCAGATGTCTATATTTCGATTGGCCGTGTGGAAGTACGGGCTACGGTTTCCGAATCTGCGCCGGTCCGGGAAAAACCGAGAACACCACATCTGGCATTGGCTGATTACTTGAAAAGCCGCGACAGATCGGGGACCACGTGAGCAATACGCTTGCGATCGCGGCAGTGACGGCAACGCTGCGCAATCTGCTTTCCGCAGGCGTCGCGCTCGATCCTGACCTGGCTGATACGACCTTCACATTTCAATGTCTGGATCGCGCGCGCGCGGCAACCGACAGCGCGAATCAGCTGAACATTTTTCTTTACCAGGCATCTCCCAATGCGGCATACCGGAACATGGACCCGCCGCAGACGAAAAGCGGCGAAACGGGATTTCCGTCGCTCGGTCTGAACCTCTATTACCTGCTGACTACGTATGGGCGAGATAACGACGTGCAACGGCCGTTCAGCCATCAGCTTCTGGGGCGCGTGATGAGCATCATGCACGATCATCCGGTTCTGGGACGGGATGAAATCCGCAGCGCGCTGGCAGGAAACGACCTCGGCGATCAGCTGGAGCGGATCCGGTTTTCCCTGCAGCCGCTGACTGTTGACGATTCATTCCGGCTCTGGTCCGGGTTTCAGACGCAATACCGGCTGTCTGTGGCATACGAAGCCACCGTAGTGCTGATGAGCAGCACGCTGCCTGCGAAGACACCGAAGCCGGTGCTGGCTCGCGGGCGAGGCGATAGCGGCATCCAGTCGCAGCCCAGTGTGGATTCGAGAACTCCGGTGATTACAAACATTGATGCGCCGGGCGGCGTCTTCGGCGCGGAAGCCGGCCAGACCGTCGCGTTCCAGGGGATTGCGCTTGGTGGCGATGCGGTGAAGGCGCGCTTCACAAGCGATCGGCGCAGTATTCAGACGGATTTGGCCGCGGCAGTCGGCGCGACGGACACAAGCTTTTCCGTAGTCATCGGCGCCAGCACGCTGCCGAGCGGCGTCTACAGCATCCAGGCGCTGGTGGCCACGAATCCGGGAAAACCGGAGGAGGTGACCCGCGCGAGTCTGCCGGTCCGGTTTTCAGTAGCTCCCAAAATCACCGACACATTTCCTCTCAATGTGGCCGCTGTGGGTGGACAGGCAACGCTGACCGTGAATGTCGCGCCGCCGGTGCAGCCGAACCAGGAGGTCTCGCTGCTGCTCAATAACGACGAGAAGGCTACTGGACCCGTTTTGACGGCTCCCGCCTCCAGCCTGACGTTCGCTATCGCACAAGCGCAACCGGGAACATACCTGCTGCGCCTGCGAGTGGACGGCGCGGACAGCCTGGTTATCGATACGTCCGCCGCTCTGCCGGTCTTTCTGGACCGGACACTGACGATCACATGAGGATGCAATGACCGTGGGGACTCAATGAAAGATCAGCGTGACTGGGGCCAGATCAACGCGGACTATCTCAGCGCGGCGGTCGAGTGGATTCGCCAGAGGCTGCAGCGTGAATTCGAGGAGCCGAAGGCCGCCCGCGTCACCCGGTTTCCTAAGGCTGCGGGAGCAATGGCGCTCCTTTCTGAACGGTTCGGTCTATCCGCCTTCGACCAGCAGATCCTGATGCTCACGGCATCGGTGGAACTGGACGTGAGCTTGTCCGACCTGTGCGCGCGCGCTCAACACAATGAGGACCAGCGCTTTCCGACATTCGGGCTCGCGCTGAGACTCTTCGACGACAGCGCATGGGAGTCGATCACGCCGGCGGGACCCCTCCGCTTCTGGCATCTGATCGAAGTGCCGGAGCAACCGCGCGTACTCACAAGCAGCCAGATCCGCATCGATGAGCGCATACTGCATTTTCTGAAGGGCATCAATCAAATGGATCGGGCTCTCGCTGCCGTTGTCCAGCAAATGTCCGCAGATGAAGGTATGGACATCGCGCCTACGCAGCGTCCGGTCATAGAACAGATCCTCAACCGCTGGCGTGCTGGCGATTTCACGCCGGTGCAATTAACGGGCGCGCATGCATCCGCAAAGGCGCTTATTGCCGCACGGGCGGCAGCGGAATTCGGCCACACGCTCTACTCGGTTTCTTCCGCCGCGATCCCCGCAGCATCGCCTGAAATCGAGACGCTCGGAAGGATGTGGCAGCGGGAAGCGGCGCTCGCGCAGGTGGCTCTCTATGTAGATACGGAAGACCAAGATGGAGTCGCGCCTTCTTCATGGAGCGCCGCTCTCGGCCGCTTGCTTTCGGCTTTGACCAGCCCAGTGTTCGTCGCCTGCGCGGAACCGGCCCGGCGATCAAAAACACGCTCATTCGCGTTGCGAGTACCCAAGCCAAATCGGGCTGAGCAGCGCGAGCGGTGGGTGAAAGCGCTGGATGGCGACAAGGAAGGCGCTGAAACCCTCGCAGGGCAATTCAGCCTGAACTTCGATGAGATTGCGCGAATCGAGAGTGTGGCGCGTGCGGCCGGCGCTGGCAGTTCGCAGGAGCTTTCGAAACGCGTTTGGGAAGAGTGCGTCCGGAGTCTGGATCCGGGTTTGACGGAGCTTGGCTCAGAGGTGCGAACCACCTCGCGCTGGGAAGATATCGTGCTTCCGCACGATCAGTTCGATCTGCTTCGGACCGTTGCTGCCCACGTGAAGCACCGCGCGCGGGTTCACCTCGACTGGGGTTACGAAACGAAACTCTCACGGGGGCTGGGAACCAGCGCGCTTTTCGTGGGCGACAGCGGCGTGGGAAAAACACTCGCCGCCGAGATCCTGGCCAATGAACTGCGATTGCCGCTTTATCGCGTCGATCTTTCCAGTGTGATGAGCAAGTACATCGGCGAGGCCGAGAAACACTTGCGGCGCATCTTCGATGTTGCGGAGGACGGAGGGGCGGTGCTCTTTTTCGATGAGTGTGACGCTCTGTTCGGCAAACGAACTGAGGTGACGCACAGCCACGATCGTTTTGCGAACGTGGAGATCGACTATCTCCTGCAGCGCATGGAGGTTTATCGGGGCATCGCAATCCTCGCCACCAATATGCGGCACGCGCTCGACCCGGCATTCACGCGGCGTATGCGTTTCATCGTGCATTTTCCGTTTCCCGGCCTGGCCGAACGACGCCGGCTGTGGATGCGCGCGTTCCCCGCGCAGACGCCGCTGGCGAACCTGGATTACGATCGCCTCGCGCGCTTTACGATCACGGGCGGGACTATTCAGAACATCGCGCTGCATGCAGCGTTTCGGGCAGCCGAGAAAGACACCGCTGTGGACATGGCGACCGTACTGGCGGCGGCGCGAATCGAATTCATCAAAATCGATCGCCCGATCAATGAAGCGGATTTTGAATACAAATCGAAGGATGTTGCCGCCGCGTGAAGATCCATCTGCACATCGATCGCATCGTGGTGGGCGGCCTTCCTTTCGCGGCAGCGGATGCGGCGCGATTTCGTGGCGCCCTGGAACGTGAACTCGCCGCGCTCTTCGCACAACCCGCCCCGCGCGCGAACTGGAGAGCGATGAATGTGGCGCACGCAGACGCAGCGCCTGTGCGCCTCACGCGCAACCCGGGGGCGGATTCCATGGGCCGCGAGGTTGCGCGATCGATTGGTGGAGCGATTCCGAAATGAGCGCCTTTCCCGGTTCCCCGCGGCTTTTGAAGTGTGGAATCGCAACCTGGTCCGGCGGCCTGGTCGGCCAGATCATTGTGCTGCAGTACAACCCCGACACGCTCACCAGGACCTTGCAGATTCAAAGCGCCGGCAACGAACCGGGCGATCGTCTGGAAGCTCTGCGGCTGAAAGGACCACCCCTCGAGACCATCAAACTCGAAGCAGAGGTGGATGTGACGGACCAGCTCGAGCAGCCGGATGACAACCCTGTGGTGGTTCAGAATGGCCTGCAACCTCAGTTGTCGGCGTTGGAGTTGTTGCTGTACCCGACGGTGAACCAATTGACGGATGCAAACAGTCTCGCGAGCCAGGGCGTGCTCGAACTGGTCTCAATAGAAGCGCCGCTGACCTTGTTCGTCTGGAGCGCTCAACGCATTGTGCCGGTGCGCATCACTGAATTCAGTATTACGGAAGAAGCGTTCGATCCGGCGTTGAATCCAATCCGCGCGAAGATCAGCCTGGGAATGCGGGTCCTCAGCGTAATGGACCTTGGGTTTACTCGCGAAAGCGGAGGCGGCATGTATCTCGCGTATCAGAGCGCGAAGGAAGGTCTGGCGCGGCAGTTCCAATATGGAACCCCCGCCGCCCTGGGAGTGAGCTTCTGATGGATGCGACCGGCGTCTCCAGGCTGTTCCCGATTACCAGCCGATACTACGGCACGGGCACGAGCGTACTGGTAGAAGGCGATCGCCAGATTCCATATCTGCAGCGGCGATTCCTACCCTCTGCAGGCCAGTTCATGGTGCTGCGCATGCACAACGTGGTGGAAGGGGACCGGCTCGACAACATCGCCGCCGCAAATCTGGGCGATCCGCTTGCTTTCTGGCGAATCTGCGATTCCAATAACGCGATGCGCCCTGAGGATCTGACGGCGACGCCTGGAGCGGCGATCCGGATTACTTTGCCGCAGGGCATTCCGGGAGCAACGAATGGTTAGCGGGATCTACCTGAGCCTCTTTTTCGGTCCGCTGATTCCGATCCCTGTCCCGCAGGTCGTGATGGATTCACTCGAGAGCGCGCAAGTAACCACCGCAGCCGGTCAGGCCACCGGATTTCAGTTCTCGTTCAATGTCAGCAGGAAGTCCGAAATCGTTACGACTTACCTGCCGGCAGGCTTCGCCGATCCCGGCAATCGCATCATTCTGGTGGCCACCGTTGCGGGCGTGCCTCATGTGCTGATGGATGGCCTGATTACGAGGCAGGAATACAGCCCGAGCAACGATCCCGCAAAATCGACTCTGACGATCACGGGCGAAGATCTGACCATCGCGATGGACCTCGATGATGAACACCAGTGCTATCCGGGCTTACCGGCCGAAGCGCGCGTGGCGCTGATCTGCATCAAGTACTTCAGGTACGGAATCATCCCGCTTCCCATTCCCACGGTGCTGCTGGACATCCCCAACCCTGTGGAGCAGATTCCTATCCAGACGGGTACGGATCTTGAGTACATCAAGAGCCTAGCGGACGAAGCGGGTTACGTGTTCTATATCGAACCGGGCCCGGTAGTAGGCGTGAATGTCGCTTACTGGGGACCGGAGGTTCGCGTTGGCATACCGCAACCGGCGCTGAACGTGAACATGGACGCGCAAAGCAATGTTGAATCGCTCAGCTTCACGTATGACGGGCTTGCGAAGAAACAACTGACAGTGAACGTCACCGAGCCGATTACCAAGCTGAGCATCCCAATTCCTATCCCGGATATCGGTCTCCTGCGTCCGCCCCTTGCGCTCAAACCGGCATCGCCGTTGCGATCGGGTCCGCTGGATATGACGGCTCCCCTCAATCCGATCAAGGCGGCGCTTCTTGGTCTCGCCGATACAGCGATGGCTTCCGACTCGATTACGGCAACGGGGGAACTGGATGTGCTGCGGTACGGCCACGTTCTGAAAGCCCGACAGCTTGTTTCGGTTCGCGGCGCCGGTCTCGCTTACGACGGCTTCTATTACGTAACAAGCGTAACCCACAAACTAAAGCGCGGTGAATACAAGCAAAGCTTCACGCTGGGCCGCGATGGCATGATTCCACTTTCACCGAGGGTGATTCCATGACGTCTTCGAAGCAGCATAAACGCGAAAAGAAGAGATACCCGTATAAGTACCGCGGTACCGTCGTCACAAACATCGACCCGTTGGAGACCGGCCGGATCCTGGTGCAGGTGCCCGATGTCCTGGGAGACGATCCGTGCATCTGGGCTTCATCGGCAAGTCCGCTCGCTGGCCTCGGCATGGGCGCATTCTGGGTCCCACCGATCGGGAGCGGCGTCTGGATCGAGTTTGAAGGCGGCGACCCGGATATGGCTGTGTGGACCGGCTGCTGGAGAGGAGCGGCAACCGACAAGCCGGTGCTCGCGAATGCCGGCGTTCCCGGCAATCCGCCGATCGTGATCGGATCAACTTCTCAAAACAATATCGCCGTCAGCGACACCCCTCTCGCCCCCGGCATCGAGACCACCGGCATCATGATCCAGAGCGGCGCATCGATGATCGTGATCAGCCCGGAAGGAATCAAGATTGTCGCGCCCAAAATCGAGATCAACGGTCTGCTCGTGGTGAACCTAGGCGCGCTTACCGTGGCGGTATGAACATCGGGTTTCCATTTCGCTTCGATTCGCGCGGACGTACCGCGCTCGACTCCGATGACGACCACATCAGCGGCATGATCCGGCAGATCCTTTTCACGCGACCGGGCGAGCGCGTGAATCGGCCGGATTTCGGAAGCGGCATCATGCAACTGGTTTTCGCGCCCGACAATGTTGAGCTTGCAGCCGCTGTGCAGTTTTCCATCCAGGCGGGGCTGCAGCAATACCTAGGCGATCTGATCGAGGTTCGGGCCGTCAAGGTGAGCGCCGACGATTCGACTTTGACGGTAAATCTCCTTTACATCGTCCGGCACACCAGCACTCCGGTTACGGCGCAATTTACGAGCAGCGTGTCATGATACAGAGCTCAGGCCCACAGTGCGTAGGCGATCAACGCCGTCTCCTTGTAAGACAGCGGGGAATCAACGGACTCGACTATGTGGACCTGGCTGCGGACCGTGTCACGCTGACGCTGTATTTCTTCGGGAACGCTCCCGCCGATCTCGCCCCCGCGAACATTTCGATCGAGGGAGGAACGAGGATACAGCCCGTTGTGGTGGATGTCCGGCTGGGCTCCGCCGACGACCCGGAGCGAACGAACTGCGCGCTGATCACGCTCGACGGACCGGGAGACGCATCGGTATACACGATACGCGTGAGCGGGCTCGAGAACTTCGATCCGCTCTTTTCTTCGCTGCGCCTTTCGTTTGCGCTGGATTGTCTTTCGGATCTCGACTGCGCGAAACGGCCGCGGAGCAGTGCGCGCGCCGCGCAGGAACCGGATCTGAATTACCTGGTGAAGGATTACGCGAGCTTCCGGCAACTGATGTTGGATCGCCTCGCGCTCAATCTTCCCCAGTGGCAGGAACAGCATGCAGCGGATTTCGGAATCGTTCTGGTGGAGCTGCTCGCCTATGCGGCAGACAATCTCAGCTACTACCAAGACGCAGTGGCGACGGAAGCTTATCTGAGCACCGCGCGGCAACGAATTTCCGTTCGCCGGCACCTGCGTCTGATCGATTACCAATTGAACGAGGGTTGCAACTCGAGGGCATGGATTCATGTTGCGAGTGCGGCGGACGTGACGCTGGATTCTGCGGATATCCTGTTCGCGACCGGAGCGCCGCCTGCGGAACCTCCAGTTGCCGAGCTTGACGCATTGCTGCGGGCCGGCAGCGGCACGTTCGAGTATTTCGAACCGATGCGCAAAGGAGCCTTGGCTTTATACGCGGCCCACAATTCCATCGCGATCCACGACTGGGGGAATCAGAGTTGCCGGCTGCCGCAGGGCACCACGTCCGTGTGGCTGGTGGATGAGACAGCGGCGGATGCTGGGCAGCAAGCTGGAACAGAGAACGGCCGGCGCACGGCCGGTGCGCCAGAGCGCATTCTCGGGCATCTTCGTCCGGGCATGTTTCTTCTCTTCGAAGAAACGGCAAGTCCGGACACGGGCAGTCCCGACGATGCCGACGCGGCGCATCGCCATGTGGTGCGCATTGAGCGGGTGGAGAAGACGACCGACAACCTCCTCGGTATCTCGCTGCTGAACGTGAGTTGGGCGGTCGAGGATGCGCTGCCCTTCGATCTGATCTACAGGGCCATCACTCCGCCGACAAACGCCGACGCCGGATATGAGTCGGGCGAGTGCATCCCCAGAGTGACGGCTGTCGCTCGCGGCAACCTCCTGCTTGCGGATCATGGCAGAACCATTTCGGGCGAGCCTCTTCCGCCGGTGCCGCAGGCGGAAATGGAACCAGGAAAATGCCGCGATGGGCGGGTGCAACAAATCGCTCTGCCACAAAATCCCTGGAGGCCGGCACTCGCCAAAGGACCCGTGACGTTTCGCACCCGGGTAAATCTGAACAATCCGGCGGCCCGGGCGCTTACTCCCGCCCCGGATCAGGCAACGCCCGCAGTCACGCTTACCACTGCCGTCGGCGCCGTTTGGACCGCATTGCCGGATCTGCTCGCGAGCGGCGCCACGGACCCGGTTTTCGTGGCTGAAATCGACGATTCCGGTTTCGCTCATCTGCGATTCGGAGATGGTGTGAATGGCGCGGCGCCTGTTGGCGGCCAGCAGTTCAACGCAACGTACCGGGTAGGAAACGGGATTCAGGGCAACGTAGGCGCGGAGACGATCGGGACGCTTGTATTTCGCGGTAGCGCGCCCAAGGGCCTTGAGATCAACGACGTCAAAAATCCGATGCCGGCGGCAGGCGGCGTGAATCCCGAGCCCGTCGCGATTGCGCGTTTGGCCGGTCCTTATGCGATGAAGAACGTGCTCGAGCGGGCGGTTACGGCCGACGATTACGCCGCTCTGGCGGAACGGAATCCGGCGGTGCAGCGCGCTGCGGCGACGATTCGCTGGACCGGACACCGCCAGATGGCCCGCGTCGCAGTAGATACGTTCGGCACAGACGACCCTTCAGACCGTCTGCTGAAACAGATTCAGGCCGAGCTCGAACCGTACCGCCGGATCGGACACGATATCGAAGTTGTTCCCGCCACGTACGTTGCCATCGATCTGGAGCTGACGATCTGCGTCAAACCGGAGTGGCTCCGCGGCCATGTCGAACTTGCGTTGCTGGACCTGCTCAGTAATGCCACGCTGCCTGACGGAACGACAGGCCTCTTCCATCCCGACAGGCTGACATTCGGACAATCCATCTTTGGCAGCCAGCTGATTGCGGCAGTGATGGCAGTGGACGGAGTCGAGACTGTCAAGATCGACAAGCTGGCGCGCATGTTTCTCCCACCGCTGCTTGAAGAAGAGAAGGGCGTCCTGCGCATCGGCCCGCTCGAAATCGCGCAACTCGATAATGCCGGCACGGTGGAAACCGGAGTGTTGAAGCTCACGATGGCAGGTGGCAGGTGATTCTGACGCCTGTTTCGACCGTAAATCGTCCGGGGTTGAGCGCGCTTGCCTACCGCGTGGGCACGTTTTCGGCGTTTTACGAAACGATGCTCAGCAGGCTTTCGAGCGCGCAGCTCCCCGCTCTTGCCGCATTTGCTGCGCGCTCGCCGGACGATCCTGGCGTTGCACTGCTCGATGCCTGGGCCGCTGTTCTCGACGTCCTCTCGTTCTATCAGGAACGGATCGCGAACGAAGGTTACCTGCGAACGGCAGTGGAGCGCGACTCCATCGTTCATTTAGCTCGCATGACCGGCTATGCCCTCAATCCAGGAGTAGCGTCCAGTGTCTTCCTGGCGTACACGCTCGATAAGAACCAGTCCGTAACCATCGCCGCCGGAAGCCGCGCGCAGAGCATGGCGGCGCAAGGCGCGCTGCCGCAGTCGTTCGAAACATCGGATGACCTGTATGCGAGCGATACGTACAATAATCTCGGCATTCGAGCCACGCAGCCCTCCATGCTGCAGGCGGGCACGAACGTTATCTATGTGGATGGCGTCGCGAACAACCTGCGTGCGAATGATCTGCTGCTGCTGATCGCGAACGGTACAAAGACGGCGCGCAGAATCGCAACGATTGAACTGCAGCCGAAACAGATGCAGACGAAGGTGCAGTTGCAGCCGGCAATCGCGCCAGTGACGCCCGCGCCAGTGACGCCCACACCGGCTCCGGCTGCCGCTGCGGTGCCTGCTGCATCGTCTGGCGCCGGAACAGGGACCGATTCCGGGACGTCACCCGCCGCCGGAGCGAGTCCGCCACCGTCGCCGCCATCGGCTGGAAAAGGCAGCGTTACCTTTGAGCGTTTGATGGCTCTTCTCGATCCGATGCTCAAGCAGCCTGCCGGGCATCCACAAAACCCGCAGGAGATGACCAGCGATCCTGCCGCCTCGTTTGCGCCGACCTCAGACAACACCGTTGCGATGCTGAAGGCGCTGAATCCGGGGATCGAGCCACAACTCGATGCCGCATTCCGCAACACGCCGATCACCCCCGCGCCTGCCACGCAGGTCTATGTCATGCGCGTCAAAGCCGGGCCTTTCGGAAGCAATGCGCGACCGCGCTTTATCGCGCCATCGGTTCAAACGGGGGGGCCGGGTCAGGATGTCGAGTGGACGTTGCAACGGACCGTTGAGGGCGGAGCGGAAGCATTCGCTCTGGATACTCAGCTTGTCGGATCCGGGGGACCCGGCCTTCCCTCGGCCCGGATCATCGCCCTAACGGTAACGCTGGGTCAGAAATCAATAATGCGCAACAACACGGACGTAGTTCAGGGTCATCCGGTAACAATCGACTTCCCGGACGCGAATGAGTCCATCCTCATTTCCGTGCTTCCGGCGGCCGGCGGCCCAGGAACACCGGCAGCCACTGTGGAAAGAACACCCGGCGTAACGGTGGGAATCGCGTTCAAACAGCGCGGCGCCAGCATTACACTAACCGCGCCACAGCTGGCGATCGCGGTTTCAGGAATCATCGTGACTTCCGCGATCCCGACACAGGATCCGCACGGTCCGCGCTACACGGTTTACGGAAACATCCCGAGCCTGGGGACGACACAGCCGACCGAGACGCCGGATCTGCTCTCGCTCGACGCATCGTACGACCAGATTCAGCCAAACACCTGGGTGGTCCTCGATGGCGCAAAAAGCCTGATCGCACAGGCCACCAGCGTCGCCGTCGTGTCGCGCGCCGACTACGGGTTGGTGGGACGGGTCACGCAACTGACTCTCAACCAGCCGTGGATCGACCCTGAGAAAGACAGTTTCAGCGCGATCCGAAACACTACTGTGTACGCACAGGCCGAGGCGCTCACGCTGCGCGAGGAAACGATCACCGACACCGTTTCCGGCCAGCGGCTCGAACTCGATGATCTCTACACCGGGCTGCAAGCTGGACGATGGCTCATCGTCCAGGGCGAGCGAGTCGATCTTCCGGGCGTGACCTCTGCAGAACTCGTAATGCTGGCGAGCGTCGACCAGGATGTCCGGCAACAGGCGGACGGAACACCGATACCGGGCGAGCAGGTTCACTCGTTCCTGAATCTCACGGATGCGCTTGCCTATGAGTACACACGCAGTACGGTGACAATCAGCGGCAACGTGGCGCACGCAACACAGGGGGAATCGCGCCCTGAAGTGCTGGGCGGCGGAGACGCATCACTCGCCTTGCAGACATTCACGCTGCACCAGCAACCGCTGACATACGTGAGTTCCGGGACGGCGACCGGCAGTCAGAGCACGCTGCAAATCCGAGTGAACGGTGTGTTATGGGACGAAGCTCCCAACCTGCTTGCGATGGGACCCACGGATCGCAAGTATTTGACCGCGACAGATGATTCCGGAACGACGAGCGTGATTTTCGGGGATGGCGTTCACGGTTTGCGGCCGCCGACCGGGACCGAGAACATTAAAGCGAATTACCGCAGCGGCATGGGAACCAGCGGAAACGTTGCGGGGGGCGCCATTTCCATGCTCGCAACGCGACCGAAGGGCACGCGCTCCGTGGTGAATCCGCTTCCCGCCTCAGGCGGCGCCGATCCGGAAAGCGGCGATTCCGCGCGGCGAAACGCCCCAGTTGGGCTGAGTTCGCTGAATCGGCTGATTTCGGTGGAGGATTATCAGGATTTCTCACGCAGCTTCGCGGGCGTTGCGAAAGCGTCGGCGGCGCTCCTGCATGCAGTGACACCGCTGGTATTCGTGACCGTGGCAGGCGCCGACGGTTTGCCCCTCGACCCAAACTCCGACCTGATTGCGAATCTGACCAGCGCGTTGCTGAATCTGGGCGATCCGAACTTTCCGGTTCAGGTTGCGAGTTGCACTCTGCTGCTGATCTTCATCAATGCCAATGTTTCGGTGCTGCCGGACTATCAATGGGAGACGGTGGAACCTGACATTCGCGCGGCTCTTCTGGAGGAGTTTGCCTTCGCCAATCGCGATCTGGGCCAGGACATTCTCGCGAGCGAGGTAATCGCGGCCATTCAAAGCGTGGAAGGAATCGAGTATGTCGACGTGCAGGCGCTCGCCACGATAACGCAGCAATTCACTTCAGCCGATCTTGCGCGCCTGAGCCTAGCTGCCACGGTTCCCGATCGCATTCGCGTGAATGGTTCGCGCCGGGACCGCAAGGGACAACTGATCGCGGCGGCAGTCGCGTTTCTGAGCCCGGATATCTCCGATCTGGTGATTCTGAACCGGATATCCCAATGAACCTATACGAACTCCTTCCCGCTTATTACCGGCAGCTCGATGAAGAATCGGGCGGGCAGTTGCAACAGTTCGTGCAGGTGATGCAGGAACAGTACGATGTGCTGGAAGCAGACATCGCGCAGCTTTACGAGAATTGGTTCATTGAAACGTGCGCGGAATGGGTGGCGCCGTATATCGGGGATCTGGTTGGGTACAAAACCGCGTATGAAACCGCTCAGGCGCAGGATTCCAGCTCGCGGCAATCGGTTCTGACCGAATCGATTCTGATTCCGCGGCGCGATGTTGCAAATACAATCCGGTACCGCAGAAGAAAGGGATCGCTCTCGCTCCTCGAAAGCCTTAGCCGTGACGTCGCGGGCTGGCCCGCACACGCAGTAGAGTTCGGGAAACTGATTGCGGCGTCGGCTCCAGTCAGCTTTCCGTTCGCGAGGCGCGCCGGAACACAGGATGTGCGGCTGGGGCGTGACCTCGAGCGGCTCGGAACCGCATTCGACACGTCGCGCAGAAATATTGACGTTCGGCGCATCAACTCCATTCATCAGAGTGGGAGCTACGGGCCTGCAAGTGTCGCCTTGTTCGTGTCCAGAATGACCAGTTATCCCTTCCTCCGAAGTGAGCCTTACCAGGTGGAAGAAGCAGGCGACAACTGTTTCACCTTCAGCCCGCTGGGCAACGATTCGCCGCTTTTCACCAAACCCGCGCCCGCGGATCTGATGAATGTGCCGAACGACCTTCGATTGCCTGGTCCGATTACTCGCCGGGCGCTCGAAGAGCACAGGCGAGACGGGGCGCTGGAGCGCGGTGTGGCCTCAGATCATTATTACGGCGAAGGTAAGAGCATCGCGATTCATGTGACCGGCTGGAGCGGATCTTCTTCCGGGTCTGCAGCCGGATCTCCCGCCAAAACTCCGGCATGGACCCTTGTGCCCGCAGACAAGGTGATTCCCGCTCATCTGGGCCACTGGCGATATCGCACCCCGCCCAGCCATGTCGCGCTGGATCCGAAAAAGGGGCGTTTCGCTTTTGCGTTCGGAGAAGAACCGGACGATGTGCGCGTTTCATATTACACCGGCTTCAGCGCCGCCATGGGCGGAGGGCAGTATCCGCGCAACGTGGATTCCGTGATTCCGGTGATCCCCGTGGAAACCGGTGATCCCGAAGGCGCATTGAGCCGCGCGCTCGCCGTCTGGCGCGAGAAGGAGCTTCCCGAAGCAGCCATCGAGTTCACGAACAGCATTTCCTATGAAGAGGACCGGCTTCACATCGAGCTTGAGGACGACCAGCATTTGATTCTCCGCGCCGCCGATGCTCAGCGTCCAATTCTTCGTTTCGTAGACACGCACCAGGTCGGGCGGAGTGATGGTCTGACGATCTCCGGAAAGCCGAAGAGCAGGCTCACCATCGATGGGCTGCTGATCACCGGTCGCGGAATCCATGTACGGGGAAACCTGGCCGAATTAACCGTTCAGCATTCGACTCTGACGCCGGGCTGGGGTCTTCATCTGGAGGGGCATCCGAGCCACGAATCGGAGCCGAGCATCGTTATCCAGGATTCCGAAACGCGAGTCAGGATCCGGCATTCCATCACCGGGCCCATTCAGGTGCGCAGTTCGAAACTGCAACACGAACCGAACCGAATCAGCATCGAAGACAGCATTATCGACGCCACCCGCGAAAGCGGCGAAGCGTTATGTTCGCCCGGCTCGATTGCGATGTTTGTGGACCTGCGAATCATGCGGAGCACGGTTGTTGGCGCTTGCTGCCTTCATTCTCTTTCACTCGCCCAAGATTCGATTTTCATCGGTCCGGTAAATGTTGCGGCGCGCCAGGACGGCTGCATGCGATTCTGCTATGTGCCAATTGACAGCCGAACGCCGCGCCGTTATGAATGCCAGCCGGATATGGCGATCGCCGGGCTCCAGGGCGATGAACTTATTGAAGCCAGGCTGTTAATCGCGCCGGAGTTTCACTCTTTGGGTTATGGAAATCCACGCTATTGCCGTTTGACGGACGATTGCGCCGATGGCATACGCAAGGGCGCCAGCGACAAATCCGAAATGGGAGCGTTTCATGATGGCTACGCGCCACAGCGTGAGGCTGGACTCATTTCCCGGCTGCAGGATTTCGTGCCGGCTGGAACGGATGTGGCGATCATATTCACCACATAGGAGAGGACATGAAAGCCGATTTCAGTCGTGACTCGTTCGATTCAATGAAACGGTACTATCGCGTGCTGATGCAGCAGGGCCGCGTTCAGATGGACGCCGATTGGAATGAGCAGATAGCCATCCTTTTATATCGGATGGAGTGCCTGGTTACCGATCTAATCGGTTCCGGCGGCGGGCCAAACCGGAGCTTCGAGATCGTACCGATCGAGAGCACTCGCGACTTCACCGTGCTGAAAGGCCGCTTCTATGTGGGCGGAATCATGGTGGAAAGCGATTCCGACTTCAGCTATTCAAGCGTAGCGAAGGAATCCGGCGAAATCACGAGTCTGAAGCCCGACCAGCCTTACCTTGTTTTTCTGGACGCCTGGGAGGAACTTGTGACAAACCTGCAGGATCCGGGGATCGCGGATGTTGCCCTCGGAGGACTCGATACGACGGCGCGCACGCGAATCGCGTGGCGCGTGAGAGTCCAGCCGGTTCCACAGGTGGTACCCTGCACGTCAATTCAGGGCGAGCCCGTCTGGAAGGACGTCATGGACAGGGTGAACCCGTCCAACAACGGCCTGCTGGTGGTGCGGGCGAGAGAGTTGGCCACGTCGCATGAGCGTTCCCCATGCATTACTCCCCCCCAGGCGAGGTATCGCGGCGCGGAAAACCAGTTGTACCGGGTGGAGATCCACGATGGCGGGAAGGCAGATGACGCGAGCGGCGCGACCTTCAAGTGGTCGCGCGAGAACGGCTCCGTCGCAGTAGCGGTTCTGGAAGGCTCCGGCGATACGTTGAAAGTAGCCAGTCTGGGCCGTGACCGGGCAGGATTCCAACCGGGCGATTGGGTAGAAGTGACGGATGACGCCCACCCTCACCAGCCGTTGTTTCGAGTCACCGTGGTCGACCCTGCGGGACGCCGGGTGACGGTCGATACGAAAACCCAGCCGCAACTCATCGATATTCAACCCGACCTTCATCCTGTGCTGCGCCGGTGGGATCAGAAGCCCGGGGCGGAAAATGTGGGTGGTCTTAGGCTGCGCGGCGGCGCGGCTGTCATTCGCGAAGGCAGCGCCGAACGGAACTGGCTGGCCCTTGAGGACGGAGTTGAAATCCAGTTCCAGCCGGCCAGAACCGGTACCCAGCAATACCGCAGCGGAGACTATTGGATCTTTCCTGCCCGCACGGCGAACGACGGTGAGGTCATTTGGACGCTTGACGGACAGCAGAAGCCCCTTCCCCAGGCGCCGATGGGCGTAAAGCACCGGTATGCGCCGTTGGGCATCATCAGTTTTCTGAGCAAAGGCGGCGTGGATGAGCGGCCCTGCCGGCAGGTGCTCCCGCTCACGCCTCTTTAGTGAATCGATATGGTTTGCCCGAAATGTAAAGCCGTCAATCCGAACGATTTTCGATTTTGCCGCAAGTGCAAGAGTCCCCTGGATCTTCCGGCGGTGGCCGATGAGAAGGGGCAGGAGGATGTAAAACCGGAACCTGTACCACCCCCGGGTGGAATCGCTGCGGGCTCCGCGACCGCGACCTCCGCCGTGAGAGTCGCAGCGGCATGGACGTCTCCGGCGCCAGTGACTGAGACCTCAGCCCCTGAGACGACGGCGCGTAACACGTCGGGTCCTCCGCTCAGGGCAGAAGACTCACCTCCCGCTCCTGCGACGCCTCCTCTGACGAAGCCCGAAGATGCGATTCCCGCTCCCGGGCAGCATCCTGCTCTCGGGGCCGCAGATTCAATTCGCGCCTCCGGGTCGCCTGCCGAGGGCTTGTATGCTCCCGCGAACGTTCCGCAACCGCCGCGCCCCGCTGTGCAACCGGCAACTGCAGCGCAAAGCCCGCCTGTATTGCCGCAAGGTAAAACGCCGATGCGGGGCCATGTGATTGCGGCTTTGATCGCCGCGATAGCAGGCCTCGGAGGCGGCTACACTGCCGGGGCCCATGTGAACTCGGATACGGGTGGGCAACTCAAACAGGCTCAGGGCGAATTGGCCGCCCAGAAGGATGTTGCATCGAAAGCCAATGCGCAGATTACGCAACTTACGGCCGACCTCACTGCCGCGAAACAGCACGAGCAGGAGATGCTCAAGAACTCGGATTCCGCGCGCACAGAACTGCAGAACACGGTCACGCAATTGAAAGGCGCGCTCGCAAAGGCATCTAAAGACCGCGATCAGAACCTGAACAAGGTGAACGACCTTCAGTTGGCCTTGGCGGCTGCGCGGGATAGGGAGCGTGTAGCGCGAGATAGCGTTGCCCAGAGCGTAAGGGAGGCGGAGAACGCGTCCGCCGCAAGGATTCTGCAACTCAATGCCACGGTGACCCAGCTTCAGAACGAACTGACGGCGCAGCGGAACCGACCCACGACCACGGGCAAGGCTGTGCTGCCTGGAACGGGCTATCTGGTCTGGTCTGGCGAACTGAACGGCAAGAAGACGGTCGAGATTCGAGACGGCGTAGCCAGCCCGGGCCGCATAGTCAAAGGGTCGTTGCCCGGACAGCCCTGCATCGTGGTAGCGGCCGATCCTTCACGCGTGAAGATCAAAAGCAATCCGGCAAAGGATAACCAGTGGAACCGTCTTGCGTTTGAGACATCTGGCTCAGCGAATCAAACTCTAAACGTGACCTTTTACTGGACGTTGCAACAGTAGAAAGGCGAATCGCGCGTGTTCGCTCCGCTTCAGAGCACGAAGGCCGGTCCGAGTCCGGACGGAGCCAAGTCGAAGACCGGAGATCGTCAGAGTAGCGAGCAATCACGAAAATTCGCTGGTTCACCAATTCAATCAAAGCTTCAGGCAGGTACTCCCGACGATCACGTCGAGCGCGAAACGGACGGGATTTCCGAGAGCGCGATCAGCGGGGGAGCGATCTCCCGTATGCCAGTGTCGAAGCCGGGCGTTCAACGAAGATGCGCGGCACGCGACGAAGAAGAGACGAAAGATGCGACTCTGATTCGGAAAGCCGACTCATCTGCAAGCATTGGACCTTCCCATGCCAGCGGCCGCGCCGCGTCGGCGTTTGATGGCGACCTGACCCGAGTGCCGCTGTTTTCTTCGAAGGGCCGTGAATCGCATGCGAAGAGCGCGGTCTATGGTGCAGACTCGACCCTCGCGCGTTCCGCCATGCGTCTGCGCACCGCCGCCGGTCAACAACTCGATCCGGAGATTCGCCGGGCATTCGAGGCGCGGTTCGGAATGTCGTTGGGCGACGCGCGCATTCACGCCGGGCCCGAGGCTGACACGACCTCGCAGGCGCTCGATGCACGCGCATTCGCCATCGGTGGCAACGTTGGCTTTCGCGCGGGATACTATCAACCTGGGAGCGCGGCCGGTCGCGCACTTCTGGCGCACGAACTGACGCACGTAGCCCAGTTCGCTCGCGCCGGAGCGACGTGGCCCGCACCGCCAGATGTCAAGGTAAGCGATGAGTCGCACCCGCTCGAAGGCGATGCTCGCGGTGTCGCCATGCAGGAGGCGCGCGGCGACGATTGGCGATACACGCCGGCCGCGGCGCGCGCAGGCACCATCTTCCGCCAGCCGGCGGCCGCGCCTGCGCCTGCGCCTCCAAAGCCGGCAGAGCATCTCCTCGCCGACGACGAGAACTTCAAGTGGATCGGCGCGGTGAACGCGCCAGTCATCGTCATACGGACAGGCTGGCTGATCAAGAAGGTTGGCGTGTCTCCCCGCGCCCGAACAGTCGACGGCTCCGCGCACCCGAAGTTCATGAGGGCTGTGCTGTCCGCGCTCATCGACCGCTATCCATGGGCGGCTGCCGAACGGGAACACGCGCTCAAGGACGTTCGCAGTTTAAGTATCATCCTTGGCGCCGACTGGGCAAAAGACGACGAGCAGCAGATTCCGTTGTCACAGACCGTGTTCCTCCGCATCGGCATGCCGCCCGAAGCCCCGATCCAGGTGTACCCGAGCAAGAGCGGTGTGGAGATTTACTTCGATCTCCGACACTTCATTCCTCCCGACGCCAAACCCGACGCGCTCGATGCGCTGAAGGCCGCGGTCGCCGAGCGCATCACCGCGGCGCTGGAGACGTATGCGAAGCAGCCTATGCCCGCGGGGATGCGATTGTATTTCGTCGGGAGGCTGCAGAAACGTTTAAAATCGACCCGCGAGACTGTCGTCATACCGCTCTCGGAGGCCGATCTGCGCACACTGTTCGGCGAGCGGGGGTGGAACGCCGCGCTCGCTGGTCGCGAAGCGGAGGAAGGGACCGGGCCTGGCGCCGTGTTCGCGGTGGCCGGTGGCGGTTACGTGCTTCCATCCGATCTCTCGGCGACGGATCGAGAGACGGTCACGGGTCTCCTCACGCGAATCTTCGGCGGCGCTCCTTCAAACGCGCCCGCGCCGCAGCAGCCACTGGTGCTCGGGCACCTGGACGTGCAGAAGCTGCTCGAACTGGCGAAACAACCGGCCGCCTTTCGCGACAAGATCATCGCGCGGATCCAACGTGGGCGCCACGCCGCTAATCTCGATAAACCGCAGAGTGTGTCGGACCTGGTCGAAATCGCCACCGCGCAGGGCGACATAGAGCAGTCGGCAGCGCAGGTCGGCTATAAGCTGCCCGAGAAAGTCACCGATATCGTGCCGATCGCGTCGCGGCCGGTGCACGGGCGAATCCTCAACAAGAGCGGCGCGCTTGTGCCCGGAATGAAGGGCAAGTTCGAGTTCGAGACGCTCGATCAGGTCGATGCGTTGCGCGTGCCGCACGTCGACATTCAGTGGTACGCGGTGAAGGCGGGGGCGCCCGCGAATACCTCGCCGGTCGCCAGCGAACGCACGTCGTACATGGAATTGTACGAGGACGGTTTGTTCAACGATCGCGAGTTCACGGCGACATTCGACAAGATCGGCAATTACGACATCCACGCCTTCGTCAATCACAATTTCTACCTGCCCGCCCATTTCACCATTCCGGTCGAGGTGAAGACGGAGCACGCGCGTCTCCTAGAACAGGAGCAGGAGAGCGGCGCTGGCGCGTTCGGCAAGGCAACAGGCCCCGCGAAGCCATACAAGTTCGCCGACGTCGAGGCGCAAGCGGAAGGAATTCAGACGATAATCGACATCGCCACCGGCGTCGGCGGCGCCGCGCTCGGTTCGACGTCGCAGCACCTCAAATTCTCGGTGCCGGAACTGAGCGAGGAGGAGACCACGGGGCTGCGCACCGAGGGCACGCTCAGCGCAGAGACCTTCGGCACACCCGGCGGCAGTCTCGCCTCCAGCCGCCGCACGATTCAACAGGAAGTCGATTCGCTCAACCGGCTGATCACCCAGTACGGCGCGACGGGCGGCAGCGACGACATGAAGGAATGGGCGATTGCCCGTCGCGACCGGCTCGTGGCGACGCGCGAAAAGCTGGACGAGATCTCGGGCGGTACCGACAATAAGCCCATCGCTGTACAGGGCACCTACGTTACGCGCACAGCGGGCCAGCGTAGCGGCGCGCTCAAGCTCGCGGCCTGGTTCACCTGGGAGCCCGATGCGTCGGGCAATGGCGGCACATACCACGGCCACCTTTTCGATCACTCCGAGATCGTACGCACCGAAGACTTCCATTTCCGCGCCTCGGATTCGAGCTACGAACGGATGATGGAGGGCCTATTCTTCGATCTGTCGCGCACCTATCCGAACGGCACGATGAGCTTCTGGTTTCAGGTGTACGACGGTCTCAAAGCATCACGGCGTTTCATTCGCCTCGAGCGCGTGACAGACACGCCGCTGCAGGACGTCCGTGACGTGATGTTCTCCGAACCGGTGAGCATCATAGTGAACATCGCCGCGGCGATTCTTACAATCTTCCCCCCGACTGCGCCGCTCGGCATCGCCATCAGCCTGGCGTATAACGGACTCAATGCCGGCCTCAACATGGCCGACGCGATGCGCACGGACACGGTGCACGCGAGTAATTACATCGACATCGGATTAGTGGCGCTCGACATAATCCCACTTCTGGGCAAAGCCAGCAAAGTCCTGAAAATCGGGAACGCCGGTTACCGCGTGCTGAGCGCCGGCCAGCACGCGGGGATGATGTACATGTTCACCGAGAGTACCTACCTCCAGGTGCGCCAACTGCGCGACGGCATGGTGACGGACGTCGCAAAGCTGCGCGACGAGATCGCGACGCTCGAGGCGACCAATCCGTCAGACCCGCGTCTCGCCGCGAAAAAACGCGAGGCGAAGGATCTCGAGGATCGGATTCGCAGCGCGGCGGCCGACATCTTCACCGAGGCGGCGCTGCATCAGGGGCTCACGATGGCGGCGCAGCACGCGATCACCCGCGCCGTCGCCGCGCACGTCGAAGGTGGGTCAGGATCGCGCCCCGGCAACGAAGAACAGGAAGGACGCCCTCACCCGGGCGACGAAGGCCGCCACGACGCTGCGGAGCCGGAAGGAGAACCGGGGATCGTTCGAGCGCACGACGAGGCGGTGCGCGGCGGGGGCGCACGTCCCGCTAGCGATCCGGTTCTCTCTCGCGCGCTCCCTGTCGATCTGCGGGGAAACGTTCCGGTGCTTCGTGGTCCGCCGCCCGAAGCCCACGGTGTTGAGGTGCACTATAGAACCGACGCTCTGGGTCTTATCACAGACGTCGAGATTCGCGCCGGCCCGACTGCGGTCCCGGCCCAGATCGAGCAGCATATCGGTGTGGTGCGCACGATGCAGCGCTACAAGGGCATCGGCGGCCGTATCCGCATTCTTTTTGAGCGGCTTCGCGCCCTGGTCGGAAGGCGCGGCGCTTTCGTTCCCGGTTCGGCGCTCTTCGAAGCCTCCCTGGAGGTGGAAAAGCTCCCGGCCATCATCGCTGAGCGCGCCGAACAGCTAAGCAGGCACGGCCTCGATCCGGATGTGCGTCGCGATCTCGAGGCGGATCTCGACCATCTCCAAAAGGAGCTCGCGCGCCATGAGCGCACCGTAGCGGAGGGGGAAGAAGAAGCGGGGGTCGGCTTCGTCGCGCAGACGGTGCCGAAATCGAATGCTGGCGCGATCGCCTCCGGCTATCCGGCGCTCGAGGGAGTGAACGCCGCCCCCGGGCATTACTACTATCGCACCGCCGCCGGTACGTACGAGTTGCGTCGTTTCAAAGATAGTATGGAACCGCCGAAACAACTGGCGCGCGTCACAGAAGGTGGCAAGCAAGTCTGGCGCGTCGTCGACCGGCCGGAGGAGCCGCGAGGCTTCAAGTCGTTCCTGGAAATGCAGCGCGCGAACTTCCCCGAGCCGCTCACCGACAATCCGCATCTGGAAGACGCGCTGGCCCGCCGTTTCGCAGGCAACGCGACGGATCAGGGCGGCGCCGCCATCGCGCGGCGTTGGGGCGAAGCATTGAAGAGGCTGCACGACGGAGCGGGCACAGGCGGCGCCGCCCTGCTCGATCGTTTACTTGACAACCTCGGTGCGGCGACAACCGACACGACCTACGGCAAATTCCGTCGCGAGGTGCGGAGCGCGATGGTCGATCAGGCGATGGCGGCGGCGACACCGCAGGCGCAGGTCCAGCGCATTCGCGAACTGATGGCCACGCTTCCCGACTCCCGGTCGCAGGGGGAGGTCTTCACCGACTTCCGCGAGAAGCTGGCGTCGGGCAAGGAAAGTCCGATCAGCTATATGCAGCCGATCGGCGGCGCGGAGACGCGGCTCGGCAACGATCGCATCGCCGATGGCGCCGTCAACATCACAGCGGCACAGAGGGGCGGCCCTCCCGCTGGGCGATATCTTGTCGAGGACAAATCGGGTCCCGGTGCGTTCAAGGCGGACCAGGCAAAGGCCTACCACGGCCAGCTACAAAACGGAGCTAATGTGATCAGTACCGTAAACGGGGAACAATACAAGGGTGTTCTCTATACTTTCGATACGGAGCAGAGCGCGCGCGCAGCTATGTCAACGCTCGGGGATCTCAACAAGAACATACACGTCGGCTTCTTCGACGCAAGAGGACAATTCGTGTGGCTCAGGTAATCAATCCGCCTTTAGCCATTTCTCTCGTGTCGCGCTTGGTGCTCGGCGGTCTGGCCGAAGCCGCCGCCATAGCGGTCGCCGCGTTGCGCGGTGCCGATCTGCCGCCCATCGCCAGGTGGTCGGTACCCAACACGGCCCGGCGGAAAAAGGTGGCCCCCGGCAACCTCCCGCGCGAACTCGCCCCGGCGGGTGCGGCTTCCGAGCATGCCACGGCTACGATGGAGCTGCAGGACGGCAGCATCGGGTCGCTCTTTCTCCCCTGTGACGAGAACGAATGGACTTTCAGCCTGGACGCGCTGCTTCCAAAGAACGATCCCGAGCGCGCCCCACGTATTCTCGCCGCGCTCCGTACGGTCTGTCGCACGCTGCTGACCGATCCTCGCGTCACTCGCGTGTCGCTCGCCTTTCAGGGGGCCGGCGCGCTATGCATCCCTATCGTGCCGATTGCCGGAGACAGAACGTATCTGGTGAGTTGTACGCGGCGCGAGGTCGCCGAGGCGTACGAGGCTCCCGACGTCTTCTGGAGTTCGGGCTGGGACGCCACCGAGTGGATTGGCGAGCGCGCGATGGTCGAACGCGGGATGCACACCCTAGGAAGCGTCGACTACCTCGCGGAGGTCGAGCCTCGGCAGTGGGCGCTCGCTCGCGCTGCCAGGCCGCATCGCTGCGAGTACGCGCTGCCCGTGGTTCAGCCCGAAGAGCAGGAAATCTATCGTGCAGGCTCGCCGGCGCTCTCACTCGTCGGCTATGCGGATGCCGAGCGCGAGGTCGAGCTCAGTTGCGCGCTGCGCCCTCCGGCCCGGGTGCAAGGATATGAGGTATTCGATCTCTTCGGGTTGCTGCAGGCCGGCGTGCTGCAGGACGGCCGTCCTGTGCGCGGTGTGCGGGTCGTGTTCGCGTACGAAGACATGGCTCGCGCCGAACGCCGGCCCCTGCTCGATGTCGGCGTATCCGTGCTGTTCTATGATGCACTGGGCAACCTTCAGGAATTGACGGACTGACTACTTTCTGTCGCAAGATGGGCTTTCTGATTCAGCGACCCGGGCTGGCGCGCGCAATGCCGAGCACCAGTCGTCGTGTGCAGTGGGAAGGGGTCGCAATCGGGAAATGCCGCTCTGGTACGGTGAACCGGGCATGAGCAGTGATCAGGCTGGTCGGTTCCGGGGACGGCGCGTCGCGAGCGGCTGGACCTAATTAGCTGGCTCCGCTGGCCGGGAAGAAACGGCAATGACCCAGCACTGCGAGACCCGCGCAGGGCGAAGCCGGCGCGGGTGGCTGCTGCCCAGGATGGAACGATGTTAACCTGACCTGAGTGGCGCGGAACGGATCCCGCGCGTCACAATGCTGTACCAAAAACCGCTTCCGAAGAAAGCGCCCATTCCGGAGAAAAAGCCGGTTCCCGCCAGGAGTTCCCAGCCGGAGCGCACTCGGCCGCCGAGGGAAATTGCGGCGCAGGGCGCGAAGACGTTTCAGGCCCCGTTATTCTTATGTGACTTCAGCCGCGTTCCCTTATATACCCGCACTACGCCGAGGGTGCAAGCGAAACTGGCCGTCAGCACACCCGGCGACATATATGAGCGAGAGGCCGATTCGGTTGCCGAACACGTAACGGGTGCGGGTGGCCCGGCAACTCGTGAAGTCGGGTCGCGAGCTGTCGGAGACAACGGTGCATTGGCGGAACGGGCTATGAATATTCCGTCCGCGGTCACGCCCGCGGTCGGCGGCGCTCTGCGCTCGGCCGGACTTCCAATCGATCGGGGCGTGCGCGAATTGATGGAACCGCGCTTCGGGTACGACTTCTCGGGCGTCCGCGTGCATGCCGATGACGCCGCCCGTAAGTCAACTCGGGAGATGCGGGCCAAAGCCTACACCGTAAGGAGTGAGATCGTATTCGATCCGGAATACTACGCGCCGGCGACGCCTGAGGGGCAGCGGTTGATAGCCCATGAATTGACGCATGTGGTGCAGCAGTCCGGAACTGCGGAGAATGCCGGTAAAGCCAACACCGGCACCGCGTCCGACCGACCATTACCGGTCCACTCTGCTGGACTTATGCTGGCGCGCCAGAACAGCACTCCGAACCCGGGAGGCATGAGCGATAGTCGGTTGCAGGGGGAGTACGAGCGCGTGCGTCAGTGGCTTCTTGAGCACAACATCCTGGAAACCGATTATCGCCCCAATCAGGAGTACTTCGCTGCCCTGGAAGCCGAGGTGTTCCGTCGGAACGGCGCTGCGGCGCCGGCTGCCGCGCCGGCAGGAACCTCCGGTCCGGCTGCCGCCCAGGTCCCACCGGGCTCGTCGCGTATGTCGGTTCCTCCTCCGGGGACTCTGTTCTCCGGGCCGCCCGCGCCGGCTTCCGACCGTGAGGCGCCTGTGACGGCATCCCACGCAGGGGGTGCGCTGGGAGAGAAGGAACTGCCGTTTGCTCTTGGCGAACGGGGGATACACATGGTCGTTACGGCATCCGGTCCGGGCGCGCACTCCCTCACCGGCCACGGCTTCGACGCGATCGCGTGGGATCCGCATGAACGGGAGTTGTGGCTGATCGACAACAAGAGCACCGGCGAACTGGGACCGCTCGAAGGCAGCAAGGCAACAGCATTGGGTCCGAATCTGGAGTCGAGCCTGGCCGAAGCGGTGGACAAGGTGCGCAGGATTCAGGACTTTCCCGATAAGGCCGAAATCGTCAGCAAGCTCGAGAAATCGCTGGCGAGCGTCAGAGCCGGGAAGGGAATTCCCGCCGGCAGCGGCGTGAAACTCAAGCTGACCAATGCTGGCGGATTTGGCGGCGGAGCTGGCGTGGGCGCGCGCAATCTGCCGCCCCAGACGACCGCGGAGGATCTGGTCAGTTCGACTGTCCGTAAGGCACGTGGCGAGGACGTTGCGGCCGCGAAGTTAAATGAAGCGAACCCGTCGCGACCACGCAGCCATGCCGATACCGAGGCTGTGCGCGTAAAAGTAGCAGGCGCGCAATCGCGAGAGCCGATCGTGCGCTCACTGAGCCAGAAGGTCGCCATTCGGGCGAAGGGTTTCGCCGTCGGGTTGTTGAAGAACGTTGCGGTCCTCGTGTGGAACTACCTTATGTCCAAAATCGAACAGAAGATTGAGGAGGTCATGGTCCGTCCGATCCTCGAAGAGCAAATGGTTGCGTTGCAGCCGGAAATTGAAGCCCGGGTGAACGAACAGCTGGCGGTCCTGGCCGATATCCAGATGTCACATCCCGGCAAGCCGCTGTTTGCCAACGTCAGCATCGAGATCGTAGCCGACCGGTACACGGAGGATGATGGCGGCGAGACTCTGATCAACATCAACACCAGGCTGACGGATGTAAGCGTAGCCGCCGAGCCTGAGACGGCCGAGAGCTACCAGCATTTTTTTACCGGCATCGAGTACATCAACTATCAGCCCCACGATCGGACGCGCAGAACGTTCCCGATGGAGCTGGAACCGCTCTCACCCGAAGCCCTGCGCGCCATCGTAGAGGATAGAGTCAGCGCCCTGGAGTATGCCGAATCCAATCGCTCCGCCACTCCCGAAGATGTCGCAGCTTCATCCGACGAACGCAACCGGCTCGCCCGTCAACTCCGCGAATTGCAGAACCCCTGACGGCCATCGGCAGGCTCTGCGGGGCGGGGTGGAGAATGCCAGCGCCGAGTTCATCGACTCCGGTCTGCGCGGGAGAGTCTTATAGACGGCGGAGCAATAATGGACCACGAAGCGCCGCGTGAGCGGGGTTTTGTGACGGTCGAAAAGTAGACCACCACACTTCGGTTCCGAAACATTACAGGCCATTTATGTTCTATGGGACGCCTGAGAGGTGTACAGGGTGGAAGTGTATGCACGCGTAAGACGAGCGGTGCAGGTGGACGGCATGAGTATTCCGTATGGTCCGAAAATTGGATCTCACTGAAAACTCGAGATATTTTCAGAGGGCTTGTTTCCGAGTCCGATGCGAACGTTACGGGAGACGTAATAGTATGTTACGTTCCGCCAAGGCTAGGCGGCCTTAGCCGCATCCTCCTTGAACTTCATACAGATGGGATTTTGGACCATACGGGAGGTCTCAAGTTGGAGGCGCGGTGCTTCGGTCAATCTGGGTTTCGCGGCCGCAAATTCGGGCCATACGCCACATTGTTCGAGGCTGATTGGCCCAACGATGCCGTCAAATCGTGTTTTGGCCCGGGCGGGTTGGGCAGGTCGCTGGGAGTAAGTTGACTCATTGAATCATGCCGCGATAGGTAATTCAACAGTGAATTCGCTTCGGGCCTGAGACGGTGTGCGACATCCAAGGCGATGAACGTTTCTTGTCCTCATCCTCGGCAGCGGTCTCGCGGCTCTTGAGAATGGCCTCGCCTCCGGCCAGGAAACGATCGCGCCGAAGCGTGAGGGTGGCTACGGTAACGCGATGCTTGCGTGATGTCGTAATGTCCGAAAACTCGATCTGGCAGCTCTGCAACAGTTGGTCAGTCGAACCGACACGGCATAGATAATGACCAAATGCCGAGCTTTGATCCATTCCGGTTTGTGCTGATCTCTGTAGCCGGATGGATGAATCAGCGTCAGTTGCAAATGATCGAATATCTGCGCGAGGAAAACCGTGTTCTTCGTGAACTGTGATTCGCTCGGCTTCGACCAGCCGGCTTCGTCATCAACGCCCTCTCACAGCTCGGCCATCGTCGTTTGCGGCTCAGCGATGATCAGCGGCGTCGATTGGCCGCAAAAGCGAAGGGTATCGGACGGAAGCTTCTGGCGGAGATGGCCACCATCGTCACGCCGGAGACCTTATTGCGTTGGCACAGGCGACTGATCGCTCAGAAGCACGATGGCAGCCGAAAGCGAGATCCAGGCCGACCCCGAACAGCTGCCGCAATCGAACGGCTGGTGGTTCAGATGGCGCAAGAGAACCGGCAGTGGGGATATCGCCGGATTCAGGGCGCCTTGGCCAATCTCGGTCATACTGCAGCAGCAAGTACTATTGCTGATATCCTTCGCCGGAACGGCATCGAACCTGCGCCGGAGCGGAGCCGCAAACCCAGCTGGAAGGAGTTCCTGACACAACACTGGGAACTCATCGTGGCCGCAGATTTCTTTACGGTGGAAGTCTGGATGACCAGGCGAGTCGAAATCGGCGGGATTTCACTTGCGGCGAACGGACTCTGGATGAGCCAGATTGCACGAAATCTGACCGACTATGAGGGCGGGCTGCTCCGCGGAAAGCGCTACCTGATTCATGATCGCGACCCGCTGTTCACACAGACGTTTCTGCACACCCTGCAGGACGGCGGTGTGCAATCGGTTAGACTGCCGCCGCGCAGTCCGAACCTGAACGCTCACGCCGAAAGGTTCGTTAGGAGCATCAGGGAATCATGCCTCGACAGACTAATCCTGTTCGGGGAAAGTTCACTGCGGAAGGCAATTCAGGATTTCTTGCTCCATTACAAGTACGCTGCATAATGCCCATCTGGCTATGTTGCTGAAAAATCGATGACGCCTTGATCAGCGATTTCTAATACGGGGTCTCGGCGTTGTCCACGTATTCGTTGAGCCAACCGAACGGCT
>Ga0126381_100000565_pt1 | contig 40437 bp, 31 predicted proteins | sample PanSoiMetPlot_28_FD_96465 | JGI IMG/M metagenome (GOLD analysis project Ga0126381, IMG submission 96465) | Tropical forest soil microbial communities from Panama - MetaG Plot_28 | ecosystem: Environmental > Terrestrial > Soil > Tropical forest > Bulk soil | place: Panama | collected 2016-02-17 | reverse complement strand
TGCAGGACGCGATCCATCACAGCTCGCTTAGTTTGATCCGCGCGCTCGGCCTTGACCCGCGCACCATGCAGGTCGAGGTGACGATCGGCGTGCAGCACCCCGAGAAGGTCGATGCCGGAGCGGTGAAGGCGGCGCTGCCGCATGGCGAAGTGGTCGTAAAGGTCGTCAAAGGTGGTCTCGATGTCCCGGACGAGGAAGCGGGCGACGTTGCGGTGATTGCCAGCGCAGCCATCGCCGTCCGCCTCGATCTGCCGCAAGCGAAATGAATGGGAGAATAAGGAGGAAAACGAAATGCCTGAAGGAGCTCCGCAAGGAACCGATCTCTTCGAGATCGTCCATACGACGCGGGCGATGCGACGGCTGAAGCCCGATCCCGTTCCCGACGATTTGATCCGGCAGATACTCTTGGCTGGCCAGGCCGCAGCGAGCGGCGGCAACACGCAGCGTTGGCGCTTTCTGGTGCTGAAGGACCCGGCGATCAAAAAGAAGGTGCAGGTCTATTACAAGAAGGCCTTCGACGAGGTGGTCGGGCCGCGCTACGCGAGCAGCCCGCCACCGCCCGGCTCCGACACTGCCAAATACAGCCGCCAGCACAGAGCCGTCGAATACTTGACCGATCACTACCACGAGGCGCCGGTGTGGATCGTCGCCTGCCTCGAAGACGGTCCCAACCCGACACGCTCGGCCGGCTCGTCGATCTACCCGGCGGTGCAGAACATGCTGCTGGCGGCGCGCGCCCTCGGACTCGGCTCGACCTTGACGACGCGTCACATCGCCTACGAGAAGGAAGTGGATGCCGCGATGGGCATCCCGCCCGGCTTCCACTCCTACGCGATCCTGCCGATCGGTTATCCGATGGGGCGCTTCGGTCCGATCGGCCGTGGACCGCTCTCGGACGTCGTCTATCTCGACGGATGGGGCAAGCCCTATCCCGGGATGTAAGAGGTGAAAAACATGCCGAGAATTGCACCGGTCACCGGCAAATCCGACGTGCCCGCCGAGTACCACGGCGTTGTCGACGAAGTGCTCAAGGTGTTCGGCGGGATTCGGGGCCCGTTCAGCATCCTGCTGCACAGCCCGAAACTGGCTGAAGGCCTGCTAAAACTCGTCACCTTCAATCGCGAGGACAATATCATCGAGCCGAAATTGCGCTCGGTGGCGATCCTGTCCGCGGTGCGCGAGCGCGAGGCGGCCTATGTGTGGGCGGCGCAAGTCGGGGCGGCGCGGCGCGCCGGCCTGCGCGAGGAGGTCATCGACCTGATTCGCACCAAGGGCGACCCCGCGGCGCTGCCCGACGAGGAGCGCGACATCGTTACCTATATTCGCCAGCTAATGCGCACCAACCGAGTCGACCAGGCGGTCTTCGACCGGCTGAGGAACCGGCACGACGCGCAGTGGATGGTCGAATTGACCGAGGTCGCGAACTACTTCGCGTGCCTGTCCGGCATGGTCAACCCGTTCGACGTGCCGGCCCCGCCCGACGGCGACAAATTGCCGAGCTGATTTAGATGTGAATCGCGCGCCCGTCGACCGCGAGCGCAGCCTCCTTCAGGGCTTCGCTCAAGGTCGGGTGGGCGTGGCAGGTGCGTGCGATGTCTTCGGCCGAGGCGCCGAACTCCTTGGCCAGCACCGCCTCGGCGATCAGGGTTCCGGCATCGGGGCCGATGATATGGACCCCGAGCACCCGGTCGGTCTCGCTTTCGGCGAGGATTTTGACGAAGCCCTCGGTATAGCCGTTGGTCCGGGCGCGCGGATTGGCGGTGAACGGGAACTTGCCGGTGCGGTAGGGAACCGCCGCCGTCTTCACTTCCTCTTCGGTCTTGCCGACGGAGGCAACCTCAGGCCAAGTATAGACGACTGCCGGGATTGCGTTGTAATCGACGCGCGATTTCTGCCCAGCAAGCCGTTCGACGAGCGCAATGCCCTCCTCTTCCGCCTTGTGGGCGAGCATCGGGCCACGAACCACGTCGCCGATCGCGTAAATGCCCGGGATGTTGGTCGCGAAGCCGTCGTCCACGATGATGCGGCGACGCTCGTCGAGCGCAACCCCGATGGCTTCGAGGCCGAGGCCTCCGGTATAAGGACGCCGGCCGATCGAAACCAGCACTATATCCGCCGCGAGAGTCTGCCTTTCGGCTCCTTCGAGTTCCAAGCTCAGCCCGCGGCCCGACCCGCTGATGCCGGCGACCTTTGTTGCCAACTTGAATTCGAGCCCCGCTCTGGCAAGCGTGCGCTGCAAGGCCTGGCCGAGTTCGCGGTCCATGTTCGGCACGATGTGGTCGAGAAGTTCGACGACGGTGACCTTGGCGCCGAGCCGTTGCCACACCGATCCGAGCTCCAGTCCGATATACCCGCCGCCGATCACGGCGAGCCGTTCGGGCACGTGATCTAGTGAGAGCGCGCCAGTCGACGATAGGATGCGTCGCTCGTCGATGTCGATGCCGGGCAGCGGCGTGCTCTCCGAACCTGTCGCCACGATGATCGAAGTCGCCTCGACTTCTTGTCCGGCGCCGTCTCGCCCGACGACGACAATGCGCCCGGGCGCGACGATGCGCCCTTTTCCCTTGAGCCATTCGATCTTGTTCTTGCGAAAGAGAAACTCGACGCCTCGGGTCAGGGTGGTGACGACCTTGTCCTTGCGCGCCATCATTGCCGCGAGGTCGAGACCGACCTCGCCGAGCCGGATACCGTGTTCCGCAAGCGCTTGACCCGCTTCGGCAAACTTCTCCGACGATTGCAACAAGGCTTTGGAGGGGATACAGCCGATATTGAGGCAGGTTCCGCCGAGGGTGTCGCGGCTCTCGATGCAAACCGTCCTCTGTCCGAGCTGCGCAGCCCGGATTGCGGCGACGTAGCCGCCCGGCCCCGCCCCGATAACCGCGATGTCGTAATTATCCGTCATACATTGTCCGTTTCATAGCAGCGGTTCAGCCGCGCTCTCGCCGATGCAGGAAGGCGAGCCGCTCGAACAGGTGAACATCTGGCTCGTTCTTTAACAAGGCGCCGTGCAACGGGGGGATCAGCTTGGCCGGATCGCGGCTACGCAGCACATCCGGTGACACTTCTTCGACAAGCAGGAGTCTGATCCAGTCGAGGAGCTCGGAGGTCGAGGGTTTCTTCTTTAACCCTGGAACTTCGCGAATATCGTAAAAGACCGTCAAGGCTTCGCGCAGCAGTTCTTGCTTCAGACCAGGAAAATGTACATCGATGATCCGCTGCATCGTTTCCCGGTCGGGGAAGCGAATGTAATGAAAGAAGCAGCGCCGGAGAAAGGCGTCCGGCAGCTCCTTTTCGTTGTTGGAGGTGATGACGACGATTGGGCGATGCCGGGCGCGGATGGTCCGCCGGGTCTCGTAGACATAGAATTCCATGCGATCCAGTTCGAGGAGCAGATCGTTGGGGAATTCGATATCCGCCTTGTCGATCTCGTCGATCAGAAGCACCGGAGCGGCGTCAGCCTCGAACGCCTCCCACAGCTTGCCCGGCACGATATAGTTTGCGATGTCGTGCACGCGCTCGTCCCCAAGCTGGCCGTCGCGCAACCGGGAGACGGCATCGTATTCGTAGAGCCCCTGCCGAGCTTTGGTCGTCGACTTGATATGCCAAGTGATCAGGTCCTTGTCGATCGCGCGTGCGATCTCATGGGCGAGGATGGTTTTGCCCGTGCCCGGCTCGCCTTTGACGAGGAGCGGGCGCTCGAGCGCGATCGCAGCGTTGACAGCAACCCGTAAATCCTGCGTCGCGACGTAGGTATCCGTGCCCTCGAAACGCTGCATCCCGACTAAATCCCTCGGCTTGAGTTATCTCGCATATTCACAATGACATAGCCCGAGGCATCCGATGACGCTAGCCCCACAGCAGCCTGCACGACCCAGGCCGCCGATCAGGGAAATTTTTATGGCTGCGCCTGGGCTGCTGCTGCTCGCTGCGCTTTTTTTGCCGGCACGCGGCCCCATGACGCACGGTCTCGCTCTAGAGTGGCGGCCGTCCGCCGAACTGGCCAGCGTGCTCTTTCTCGGTGCGGTGGTAGCCCTCGTCAGTCCGCGTCTTATCGCCACCCGGCTCTTAGCCTTTGTCTTGGCCCTGCTCACGGTCGCAGCAGCCGTGCTCAACTTCGCCGATGCCGCAACGCCGAACGTGCTGGGGCGCGACCTCAACCTTTATTGGGACCTCCCGCATCTGCCGTCGCTATTTGGCCTGATCCGCGAGGCGGCGGGATTGTGGAGTACGTTGCTCGCGGCCGCCCTGCTCTTACTAGGTGTCGCGTTATCGGTCGGCGCGGCCTATTGGATGTGGCGCAAAGTGCTGGCCGCTTTGACTGACCGGCGGATCGCCATCGCCGCGGCGGTTTTGTCGGGCGCAGCGCTGGACGTCACATCGTTTTTGCCCGGCGAACAGCGCCCCCTCGCGACCGGGTTCAGCAGCGACCTCGTCCGGCATGCCGCCGCATTCGAGCGCGTTTGGCGAATGCAAGCGGGGGCCAGGACCCCGCTGCCGACCACGCTCGCGTCCTCGGGCCCGCCTCGAAGCGATCTAATCGGCCTCAAGCGGCGCGACGTGTACCTCGTCTACATCGAATCCTATGGCACGAGTGTGTTCGACACCCCCGAGTTCCGCTCCGCGTTGCGGGAATCGCTCACGCAGTTCGAAGCGGCCCTACGGGGGTCGGGCTACACGATCGCCTCGAGCCGGCTCGTCTCGCCGACCTTCGGCGGCGGTTCCTGGCTGGCGCATGCGACGCTTGCCAGCGGCGTGCGCGTCGACGACCCGGTCCTTTATTCCCAGCTGTTGGGCTCCGGCCGAAAGCTGATGCCCGGCTATTTCAAGGATGCCGGTTGGCGCGCCGTCGACATCATGCCCGGCACCAAAACACCGGCTCCGGAAGCCCGCGCCTGGGGCTTTGACCGTGAGGTCTACGCTGCCGAACTCGGTTATCACGGCCCGTCCTTCGGTTGGTTTGCGATCCCCGATCAGTTCACGCTCGAACGGACGACCAAGATACGTAAAGCACTCGGTTTCGACACCCCGGTCTTCACCCAGATCGTACTCGTCTCGAGCCACATCCCGTTCTCCCCGGTTCCCCCCTATCTCAGCGATTGGCGGGATGCCGGGGCGTTCGCGACAGTGCCGACCGCTGATTGGGAGGAGATTTTCCGGCCTCCCGAATGGACCGTGCTCGCGCCGGGTTACCTGAAGAGCCTCAAATATGAGTTCGCCGTGCTCGGCGACTGGCTCGGCAAACGTCTGCCGGGGAACGGGCTCGTCATTCTGCTCGGTGACCACCAGCCGCCGGCCGTTGTTGGCGGCGAGCTTCAGCAATGGACTGTGCCGGTTCACGTGCTGTCACGCGACCCGGACCTCATCGCTCCCTTTCTTGCGGCGGGGTATGTCGCCGGCCTCGTTCCGCCGCGAGCGTCGCAGCCCAAGGGCATGGAGAGCTTTCTGTCGAGCTTCCTTGCAGCCTTCGATCGGTCTGGCTGACTTTCGTCATTCGTGCGGCTTGAACCACAACGTGCAGCCGTAATCGATCGTCACCTCCTCGCCCGGTTCGATCCGAGCGATCGCAATCAGGTCCAGCGTAAGTTGGGCATGGTTGCGATCGACCCGGGCAACAGGGCGGCTCGAATGGTTGCATAAGGTGACGACACCTAGTCCCAAGGCGCCGCGGCCTTCCCCATCCGGGTCGCCGTCCCAATGAAAGTAGTAGTCGTAGATGATCGTTTGATCGAGGGTTGGGCAGTCCGAAGCCGGCAGGACAATTACCGGCGCTGCCTCGATTAGCGTTCCCGGCGCTATTGGCTCGCGGGCGAAAACGCCGCGACCGCGCCCCGGGCTCGTCCGGATTTCTACGCGGTTGTTGGGAACCGGCAGGATGCGGCCGCGTGCCGCCGCATCATGCAAAGGCTTGGACCTAAGCGGTCTTGGCGGGCTCGCGCGTGTGGTCGACAGCGGCGGCCGGTCCCGCGGTGGTCTTGGCAGCGCCGGGAGGCGGTACCTGGGCCGGCGCGGCCGCAGCTTCGGCTTCGTCCTCTTCGTCTTTCATCCCGGCCTTGAACGCCTTGATCCCTTTCGCGAAATCGCCCATTACGCGGGGCAGCTTTCCGGCCCCGAACAAGATGAGGATAATGGCCAAGACCACGATCCAATGCATCAAGCTGAACGAACCCATCCGACGACCTCGAATCCGTGGCGAAAGACTAATCTAGCAAGTTTTTCCGCTCGATTGCCAGTGTGTAGCGGCACAGCCGCTCTTTCTTGACGAAGTCGTGCCGATGTCCCGAAAGTCAACCCTGCCCACCGAGAACGAGTGTCGATGACTTATTTTCCACCGCCCCACCCAAACTCCTGGAAGCGCGCGACACCCGGCGAGACCGGGCTGGACCCCGCCGCCGTGGCCGCCGCCGCACGTCACGCGAGCGAACACGAGACACCGTGGAGCCGAGATCTTGGCCGGATGGTCGCGAATGACTTTGACGAGCGGCCGCCATGGAACGACACCCTCGGGCCGGTGCGTCCGCGCGGCGGACCGAACGGTCTGTTGCTGCGCAGCGGGCTTGTCGTTGCCGAATGGGGCGATACGACGCGCGTGGACATGACGTTCAGCGTGGCCAAGAGCTATCTCTCGATCCTGGCGGGTCTCGCTTGGGATCGTGGTCTCATCGGAGACCCCCACGAGAACGTTCGCCTCAGGGTTGACGACGGCGGTTTCGATCCGCCGCACAACGACGCGATCACCTGGCATCACCTGTTGCAGCAGACCTCGGAATGGGGGGGGGTGCTGTGGGACAAGCCGGACATGGTCGACCGCAACCGAGCCGTCGGCGGCCGGCCGAGCTTGGCGCCGAAAGGCAGCCACCGGGATCTGCGGCCACCCGGCGAATTTTGGGAATACAACGACGTCCGAGTAAATCGTCTGAGCCTCGCCTTGCTGCGGCTGTGGCGCCGGCCGTTGCCGGAGGTGTTCGGCGAACTGGTCATGGAGCCGATCGGGGCTTCGCCGGATTGGGAGTGGCACGGTTATCGCAACTCCTATGTCGAGATCGACGGCAGGCGAGCGCAGTCGGTCTCCGGAGGCGGACATTGGGGCGGCGGGATGTTCATCGGCGCACGCGACCAGGCGCGGATCGGGCTGATGCTGCTCAACCGAGGCATGTGGGCCGACCGCCGGATCCTCTCGGAAGCTTGGATCGAGCGCATGCTCGAGCCTTGCCCGCTCTACCGCAATTATGGCTATCTGTGGTGGCTCAATACCGGGCGTTCTCTTTATCCGGGCGCCTCGCTGCAGAGCTATTACGCCCGCGGCGCCGGCGGCAATCTGACTTGGATCGGCCCGGAGAACGACATCGTCGCCGTTTTGCGCTGGACCGACCCTACAGCGATGGACGGGTTCATGAAGCTGACAACGGCCGCCGTCGGATCCTGATCGGGCTCGCGGGTCTACAACCATGAATTGCTTGAATTATTGCGCTTTGCTGCATCTGCAGCAAATCTGCAGCAGAATTTCTTGTGTTGGTTGCATACGCCCAACCAGCCTGCGACCCCTGTCGCCGCCTCGGCACTATGACATTGCGCCTCCTTGACTGATTTACAATGCTAATAGGGCAATTCTAGGATGATCGTCATCGCCACGGGGACGCCGCCCTTTGGCGCTGTGGCTCGGCTGGCTGGCGTGTAGGTTTATCGTTCAACCAACCCTTCGGCGGCTGGCCCATCTACAGGGGAATCCGATGCTGAGGCTCTATTTGTCACCCGGCTCGAGCTCGATGGCCGTGCACATAGCGTTACACGAGATCGGTGTCGATTTCGAGAGCCGGCCGATTTCGTTCGCTAAACGCGAGCAACACAGTCCCGAATATCTTGCCGTCAATCCGGAAGGCAAAGTCCCGACATTGCTGATCGACGGCCGGCCGCTGACGGAAGTGGCCGCGATCCTCTACTATCTTGCCAAGCGTTTTCCCGAGGCGGGGCTGTGGCCAGCGGGCGGCCTCGAAGCCGAGGCGCAGGCCGTTTCGTGGATGTCGTTCATTGCCGCGACGATCCACCCGGCACGCGGGATCGGAGTGGAGCGCTGGAGAGAGGTGTTCGGCATCGCCGAGCGGCGATTGGGCGGCAGGGAATGGACGGTCGAGCGCTATTCGATCGCCGACATTCACTTGTTCCGGCTCTTCTGGCGCTTTTTCACTTCGGTGAAGCCGGCGCGCGAAGAGTTCCCGGGCCTCTGCGCCCATTACGACCGGATGATGGCGCGCCCGGCCGTGCGGCGGACCCTCGAGATCGAAAGCGCGATCGGCTACGCCCTGCCGCAGTAGCTACGGTCGGCCTGGAGCGGGTGAAGGGAATCGAACCCGAAGCCCTGCCTTTTACGAGAAGATCGTCGTTGTGTTTATAGTTTCCGGGGATCGCGGGCAAAGCCCGCGATCCCCGGAACGACCCGAAAGCAGTGAGCCATAAGGCTAACACGCTCGCCAAGTCTTTACGCCGCGCGCAGCGGCTGGATCGTGGATCGGATATCCGACGTGACGGGATCGCGTTGTATAAATGTAACCGTCAAATCGTGAGAGTTCGTTCCCGTGTATATTCCGGTAACGCTACCTGGGATTCGTGCGCCTGATTTGAGAAGGAACGTGCCCTTCAACGTATATGGCATGGCGATCGTGGAGAGCGTTGCTGAGACCAGGCCGACAATTACGGTGTGAGGTGGAACGTTGACCGGAGTGTTGAACCCCCATGTCTTGCTCTTAGTGGTCGAGCCGTTCCAGGTATAGGTATTGGTGACCTCCACCGAAACCTGGACCTTGCCTTCCGCGATAAACGGGACGCCGGTCTTGAAGCTGGTGCTGACGCCCACCTTGACCGCCAGCGAGTCAGACCAACCGGAGGTTTCGGAGACTGTGGCGGAGCCGTTGATCGAACTGGTCTGCGCCTGCGTGGTGTCGTTGCGCACCGTCTGGCGGTAGAGCTCGGCAGGACCGGATTGCAGGGTCTTTGCGGCCGCGACGTCGTATTCGATGCTTGCAATTTCGACATCCTCGACGGGGTCGGTCGCCATCGTGCCCCAAACAAAGCCGCGGTTATCGGCCGGCCCGGTGCCTTTGTAGACGCAAAAGTTGCCATCGTTTTGCATGACCGCGAAGAACTGACCGCCGGGCGCCGTCTTGGCGAGGGACCAGACATAACCTCGGTTGTCACCCGGTCCGGTTCCCTTGTAGACGGCGAAATTGCCGTCGCCTTGCATGATCGCGAAGAACTGGCCGCCGTCGCCGAGCTGTTGCGTACCCCAGAGATAGCCGCGATTATCGCCTGGCCCGGCTCCCCGGTAGACGCAGAAATTTCCGTCACTCTGCATGATGGCAAAGAACAAGCCATTCGCAGCGCTCAAATAATCCGCAGTATTGAGAAATTGGTCAGTTGTTAAGAACGATCCTTTATTTGCCACAGCTTGTGTCCTTTAAGTGTTGGCCCGAAATGACACCGAGGACACTAATCGTCATAGGGTTTACAAAAGATTAACGTTTGAGGGAACTAGCCGACCCTGACCCGGCGGCCGGCGGCAGAGAATGGCATGCCGGAAACGCCGTCTCCCGCTGGCGCAATTGCGACAATCCCACTCTCTGCGAAACTCCTCCCGGCAGCGAGTAGGAACGCCAGCATCCGGATCGCCCGTTCAGCTCCCGGCGATACCGTGCCCAACCATCTTTTTCGGATCGACGATCTCGTCAAAGCGCTTCTCCTCGATGTAACCCGACTCGAGCGCGGCTTCCTTCAAGGTCAGCCCCTCTTCATTCGCCTTATGGGCGATGGCCGAGGCCTTGTCGTAGCCGATCTCCGGAACCAGCGCGGTCACCAGCATCAGCGAGCGGTCGACCATCTCGTCAATCCGCTTCCGATGGAGCTGCGTCCCCTCGACCGAGAAGCGTCGCAGCTTCCCGCAGGCGTCGCCGAGGATCCGGGCCGAATGCAGAAAATTGTTGATGATGATCGGCCGCATCGTGCTGAGCTCGAAATTACCCTGGCTGCCGGCAAAGGCGATCGCATTGTCCTCGCCGATCACCTGGATGCACACCATGACCATCGCCTCCTGCTGGGTCGGATTGACCTTTCCCGGCATGATCGAAGAGCCTGGTTCGTTTTCGGGCAACAGCAGTTCGCCCAGACCGCAGCGCGGACCGGAGGCCAGCCAGCGCATGTCATTGGCAATCTTCATCAGCGCCACGGCGAGCCCGCGCACCGTGGCCATTGCGGCGACCATCGCATCGAGCGAGCCTTGCGCGGCGAATTTATTGGGCGCAGTGACGAATGGGTAACCGGTCAGCTCGGCGATTTTCGCGGCGATGTCGCGGCTGAAATTGGGCGGAGCGTTGAGGCCGGTGCCCACCGCGGTGCCGCCGGCCGCCAGCTCGAAGAGGCCCGCCTCGGACTGCCCAATGCGCGCCAGCGCGTCGCGGATCTGGTGTGCCCAGCCTGACCATTCCTGTCCCACGGTTAATGGCACCGCGTCCATCAGATGGGTACGCCCGGTCTTGACCACCTCCATCCATTCATTGGCCTTGGCCTCGATCGCAGCCGCCAACGCCTCGGCATGCGGGAGCAGATGCTCCTCCAGTTCCATCACCGCGGCAATGTGCATCGCGGCCGGGAAGGTGTCGTTCGACGACTGGCCCATGTTGACGTCGTCGTTCGGGTGCACCGGTTCCTTGCTCCCGATCTTGTCGCCTAGCAGCTGGATTGCACGGTTCGACAACACCTCGTTGACGTTCATGTTCGATTGCGTCCCCGAGCCGGTCTGCCAGACATAGAGCGGGAAGTGGTCGTCCAGCTTGCCCGCGATCGCCTCGTCGGCGGCGCGGACAATGGCTTTCGCCTTCCACGGCGGCAACCGCCCCGCCGCCGCGTTGACCAGCGCCGCCGCCTTTTTCACGTAGCCGTAGGCGTGATAGACCCGTTTCGGCATGCGGTCGTCGCCGATCGAGAAGTGGACGAGGCTGCGTTGCGTCTGCGCGCCCCAATAGCGGTCGGCGGGCACCTCGATTTCGCCCATCGAGTCGGTCTCGCGGCGCATCCCCGTCGCGTCGATGCCGATCGGGGTTTCGCGCAGTTCGGGATGGGTCCCGTCATTCATCCGATCACGCCTTCCTGGGGGCCTGGTATTGAGGCCTGTACGGCTGGCCCTCGATCATGACGGATGTCGTGCGGCCGCTCGGCTTGCGCCAGACCCGCAGTCGGAAATGAAATCAGCGACGCGGGTCGCCCTCGCCACTTCCGTCCCCGGGTCGGGCCGGCTCGGAAACAGCGCGCGCCTCGCGGCACAGGTTCAGGCCGACCTGATCGGCACTCGCTCCGCCCGCGGCCTTCATAGAAAATTGCGGGTTGTTAGATTGGCGTTTAGCCGGTCCCGACAGCAGCTCTCGCCATCTTCGGCATGATACTCGTTCAAGGTTTCACGGCGCTGCACGCAGCCCGCAGACCTGGATCCCTACTGATATGGCAGCGCTTCTGGCGTACCCGTGCTCTCGAGCGTCCGCTTCCGTGCCAGACGCCAGCTAACTGGCTGCTTTTGTCTATGTCACCAATTTCATTGGAGCGGGTGAAGGGAATCGAACCCTCGTCGTAAGCTTGGGAAGCTTCTGCTCTGCCATTGAGCTACACCCGCGCGCCGCGAATCATATGCGATCCGCGGCCTCCTGCAAGCGGTTTGCGGGTCTTACCCGCCGTTCGTCCGTCTTGGCGGCGGGTCGACCGGGACGGTTCCCATATCCGCGGGCACCGACACTTCGAGGATCTCGAGATCATCCGAGGTGCGGATCTCTTGATGAAGCATGCCACCGGGGATGAAGACGGAATCGCCGGACTCCAGCCGGCAGTTCGTGCCGTCCTCGAATTCCAGCTCGACCCAACCCTTGAGAGTGTAGACGAACTGCCCCTCGCACACGTGGTAGTGCCATCCGGTCGGCTGGGTCATTCCGGTGAGAGCCGACGTTACTTGCGCCCGCATCCACCCGTCGGTCGCCTTGGTGACGCCGAGGTCGCGGTATTTGAAGAAATCACGCCGGCCCTTGACGAACTGTGGGGTCTTCGCGCTGGTCACCGCGAGTTTCATTGCCGGCTGCGTCTCCGCCGGCTTTTCTTTCAATGCCGTCTGCTCGATCGCCATGGTGGAACCTCCTCCCGAAGTCGGTGGCGCCATCATAGCAGCATCTCTCGGCAAGCAGCGACGGCCACCTTCACCCTGCCCAAAAATTGGTGTTAACCTGCGGGTCCCGTTTGAAGGAGGATCACATGGCGAATATACCGGGTGCGGTAACCGATCCCAGCCGTGTGCGCGGCGAGGACATCGAATTCAAAAGCGGCAACGATACGATCAAGGGTTATCTTGCGCGGCCGAATTTCGCCAGCGAGAGCTCGCTTTTCCCAGGAATTGTTGTCATTCACGAGGCCTTCGGGCTCGTCGAGCACATCCGCGACATCGCGCGGCGCTTTGCCAATATCGGCTACATTACGCTGGCCCCCGATCTCTATTCCCGCAAGGGCGGGCCGTCCGATCCCAACGACATCAACACCGTCTTCCCCGTCATGTTTGGCAAGTCGGATGCCGAGGCGGTGCAGGATCTCGAGGCAGCGGCAGTTCACGTGACCCAGTTTCGCAACGCGAGCGGCAAGGTTGGCGTCATCGGCTTCTGCTCGGGCGGTCGTCAGACTTTGTTGTTTGCCTGCGGCAGCAGCAAACCCGACGCCGCGATCGATTGCTGGGGCGGGTTCATCCACCGCGCGACACCGGATGCCGAGACGACCCCGGCGCGCCCGACGCCGATCCTGAACATGGTCGACCGCCTGCATTGCCCGCTGTTCGCGGTCTTCGGTGAGGAGGACCAAAACCCGACGGTCGCGCAGTCGGAAGAGCTGCGCAGCCGCGCGCGACGCGCCGGCAAGGATGTGACGATCAAGGTCTACAAGAATGCCGGCCACGCTTTCCTCGCCGACTATCGGCCAAGCTACCGCGAGGGGCCGGCCACGGAGCTGTGGGGGGATGCGGTGGCGTTTTTCGACAAGCATTTGAAGTCGTAGAGCCGCTTTTGGTCGAGCGCCCGCGCCGGCGCCGCAGACGAAAGGAATTGGCATGGCACGCAACAAGATCGCGCTGATCGGCGCCGGGCAGATCGGCGGCACCCTGGCGCTCCTCGCCGGGCTCAAAGAGCTTGGCGACATCACGCTCGTCGACGTCGTCGAGGGTGTACCGCAGGGCAAGGCGCTCGACATCGTCCAAGGGTCGGCAATCGAGGGATACGACGCGGTGATCGAGGGCTCCAACGACTATGCCGCCATCGGGGACGCCGATGTCGTCATCGTAACCGCCGGCATACCGCGCAAGCCGGGGATGAGCCGCGACGATCTGATCGAGGTCAATGCCGGGATCGTCAAGACCGTCGGCGAGGCGATCAAAAAACACTGCCCCGAGGCTTTCGTCATCACCATCACCAATCCGCTCGACGTCATGGTGTGGGTCATACGCGAGGCCTGCGGACTTCCGCCGCAGCGGGTCGTCGGCATGGCGGGGATCCTCGACAGCTCCCGTTTCCGTTATTTCCTCGCGCAGGAATTCGGGGTCTCGGTCGAGGACGTTACCGCCTTCGTGCTCGGCGGCCACGGCGACACGATGGTGCCGCTGGTGCGTTATTCGACCATCGCCGGAATTCCTTTGCCCGACCTCGTCAAGATGGGATGGACGACGCAGGAGCGGCTCGACAAGATCGTCCAGCGCACCCGCGACGGCGGCGGCGAGATCGTTGGGCTGTTGAAGACAGGCTCGGCCTTTTACGCACCGGCCAGTTCGGCAATTCAGATGGCGGAAGCCTACCTCCGCGACAAGAAGCGCGTCCTGCCCTGCGCAGCCTGGCTCGACGGCCAGTACGGGGTGCACGATCTTTATGTCGGCGTCCCGGTCGTCATCGGCGCGGGAGGTGTGGAGCGCGTCGTCGAGATCTCGCTCAACAGCGAGGAAAAGGCGGCCTTCGACAAATCGGTCGCAGCGGTCCGCGAGTTGATCGGCGTCGTCAAGAACATGAAGGTTTAGGCTGACGCGATGAATATCCACGAGTACCAGGCGAAAGAACTCCTAGCGAAATTCGGCGTCGCCGTGCCGCGCGGCGCTGTGGCCTATACCGCGACGGAGGCGGTCGAGGCGGCGCGCCGGCTTGGCGGCCCCGTATGGGTGGTGAAGGCGCAGATCCATGCCGGCGGCCGCGGTAAGGCCGGCGGTGTCAAGCTCTGCAACTCGGAAGACGAGGTCGCGGCGGCGACCCGCGCGCTCCTTGGCAAGAATTTGGTGACCCACCAGACCGGGCCTGCGGGGCGCGAGGTCAAGCGGGTTTATGTCGAGGAAGGCTGCGATATTGGCCGCGAGCTCTATCTCGGCCTGTTGATCGACCGCGACACCGGCCGGGTGACACTGATCGGCTCGACTGAAGGCGGCGTGGAAATCGAGGAAGTGGCGGAGCGTTCGCCGGAGAAGATCCTCAAAGCCGCGATTGATCCGGCCAGCGGGATCGAGCCTTTCCACGCCCGCAACATAGCCTACGGTCTTGGACTGGAAGGCACGCAGATCGGCATCGCCGTGAAGTTCGTGACGGCGCTCTACCGAGCGTTCTGCGAGCTCGATGCGTCGGTGGTCGAGATCAACCCGCTTGTCGTGACACGCTCGGGGCAGCTCGTCGCGCTCGACGCCAAGATGGGGTTCGACGACAACGCGCTGTTCCGCCACCCCGATGTCGCAGCGCTGCGGGACGAGGACGAAGAGGACCCGACCGAGCTCGAAGCGGGCAAACACGCGCTCAACTATGTCAAGCTCGACGGCAATATCGGTTGCATGGTCAACGGCGCCGGGTTGGCCATGGCGACAATGGACATCATCAAGCTCTATGGCGGAAACCCCGCTAATTTCCTCGATGTCGGCGGTGGCGCGACGCGCGATCGGGTGGCGACCGCATTCAAGCTGATCTTGAGCGACCCGAACGTCGAAGGCATTCTGGTCAACATCTTTGGCGGGATCATGCGCTGCGACGTTATCGCCGAGGGCGTCGTCGCAGCGGCGCGCGAAGTCAATCTGCATGTGCCCCTCGTGGTTCGCCTCGAGGGTACAAATGTCGATCTCGGCAAAAGGATCCTGCAGCAATCCGGCCTGCCGATCCTCGCGGCCGAGAACCTCGCCGACGCCGCGCAAAAAATCGTGACGGCCGTAAAGGAGGCCGCCTGATGCCGATCCTCGTCGACGCATCGACAAAGGTGCTGTGCCAGGGTTTCACCGGGGCACAAGGCACCTTCCACTCAGAGCAGGCGATTGCCTACGGCACCAAGATGGTCGGTGGCGTGACGCCCGGGAAAGGAGGGACCCGCCACCTCGACCTGCCGGTATTCAACACCGTCCATGAGGCGCGCGCCGAGACCGGATGCGACGCGACAGTGATCTACGTGCCGCCGCCCTTCGCCGCCGATGCGATCCTCGAAGCGGCCGACGCCGGGATCCCGTTGATCGTCTGCATCACCGAGGGGATTCCGGTGCTCGACATGGTGCGCGTCAAGCGCAGCCTCAGCGGCAGGCGCTCACGGCTGATCGGGCCGAACTGTCCTGGCGTCATCACCCCCGATGAATGCAAGATCGGGATTATGCCCGGCCACATCCACCACCACGGCAAAATCGGCATCGTCTCGCGTTCGGGCACCCTGACCTATGAGGCGGTGGCTCAGACGACCGCCGTCGGTTTGGGGCAGTCGACCTGTGTCGGCATCGGCGGCGACCCGGTCAACGGCACCAATTTTGTCGAAGTGCTCGAAATGTTTCTCGCCGACGACGAGACCGAGGCGATCGTCATGATCGGCGAAATCGGCGGCACCGCGGAGGAAGACGGCGCCGAGTTCCTGAAATCGGCGCGACGGAAAAAGCCCGTCGTCGGCTTCATCGCCGGCAGCACGGCGCCACCCGGCCGACGGATGGGCCATGCCGGCGCGATCATCGCCGGAGGCAAGGGCGGCGCGGCCGACAAAATGGAGGCGCTGCGTAGCGCCGGGGTGGTCGTTGCCGAGTCTCCGGCGGCAATCGGCACGACAATGCGGGACGTGCTGGCCCGTTGATCGCGTCGAGGTGTTGCCCGGCGCCGGTCCAATGACAAATTACTAACCGTCATGGCCGGGCTTGTCCCGGCCATCTACGCCTTTCTGCCTTGGCTGGAGGCAGCGTCTCTACGTGGATGGCCGGATCAGGCCCGGCCGTGACGACTGCAGGGGCAGTCGCACCGGCGATTCGAAGGTTCGGTTATGGCTGACATCGACGGCACGTTTCTGACCGGCGCCAATGCCGGCTTCATCGCGGACCTCTATACCCGGTTTCTCGAGACTCCCGATTCCGTCGACGAAAGCTGGCGCCGGTTCTTCTCCGAAATCGACGACGACGGGTCGACGGTGCTCGCCGAGTTGCATGGACCATTCTGGGGCAACCGGGCACCCCGGAGCGCCACGAATGGCGCGGGCGCCGTGACGGCGATCGACGCCGAGCAGCTGCGCCAGGCCACGAGCGACTCGATCAGAGCGCTGCAACTGATCCGCTCGTACCGGGTGCGCGGGCATCTCGAAGCCGGCCTCGACCCGCTCGGTCTCGACAAGCGCGGGCATCATCCCGAACTCGATTATCGCAGCTACGGCTTCACCGAAAGGGATCTCGACCGCCAGATCTTCATCAACAATCTATTCGGCCGCGAACGTGCGACCCTGCGCGAGATCATGGCGATTCTGCGCGAAACCTACTGCGGCAGGATCGGCGTCGAATACATGCACATTCAGGACCCTGCCGAAAAGGCGTGGATCCAGGAGAAATTCGAAAAGCGGCAAGGCCGCCCGGGGTTGTCGGGCGCCGTCAAGAAAGAGATCCTGCGGGTCTTAACCACCGCCGAAACTTTCGAGCGGTTTCTCGACCGGCGGTACACGGGAACCAAGCGGTTCGGCATCGAGGGAGCCGAGTCCCTGATGCCTGCCCTCGAAACGATCCTCCAGCGCGGCAGCGAGCTTGGTATTCGCGAATTCGTCGTCGGCATGCCGCATCGCGGGCGTCTCAACGTGCTCGCCAATTTCGTCGGCAAGCCGTTTGCGGCGATCTTCTCTGAGTTTCAGGGCAATTCGACCAATCCCGATCACGTTCACGGCTCGGGAGACGTCAAGTACCACCTCGGCACGTCCGGTGACCGCGAGGTCGGTGGGAAAACCGTCCATCTGTCATTGGCCGCCAACCCCTCGCATCTCGAGGCGGTGGACCCGGTCGTGCTCGGCAAGGTCCGGGCAAAGCAACTGCAGCGCGGCGACAGCGATCGGTCGCAAGTAGCCAGCATCCTGATGCATGGCGATGCGGCCTTTGCGGGGCAGGGCCTTGTTGCCGAGTCCCTCGAATTGTCGGACCTGAATGGCTTCTGTACCGGCGGGACTATCCACATCATCGTCAACAACCAGATCGGCTTTACGACGGCCCCGTCGGCCGCGCGGTCGAGCCCTTACCCGTCGGATGTCGCCAAAGGCGTTCAGGCGCCGATCTTTCATGTCAATGGCGATGACCCGGAAGCGGTCGTCGAAGTCGCGCGGGCCGCGGTCGAATACCGTCAGGAGTTCCGCAAGGACGTCGTCGTCGATCTCTTCTGCTATCGGCGGCACGGCCACAATGAAAGCGACGAGCCGGCCTTCACCCAGCCCTTGATGTACCGAACGATCGCGCGGCATCCGACGACACGGCAGCTCTACGCCAAGCGCCTCGTCGAAGCGGGTGTGATGAGCGAGGGCGATGCCGACGCGATGGCAACCCGTTTCATTGCCGAGCTCGAAACGCAATTCGAGGCGGCCAAGGGCTATCGCCCAAACAAGGCGGATTGGCTCGAAGGCGCCTGGGCCGGCCTCGGCGAAGCGCCGGACGACGACCGGCCCGGCGACACCGGGGTTGCGGGCGAGGTGTTGAGAGAGATCGGGCGCGGCCTCGTCACGGCGCCGGAAGGCTTTCGCCTCAACCCGAAGATAGCTCGCCAGCTGGAAGCGAAACGCGCCGCCATCGAGGCCGGCGAGGGGATCGACTGGGCGACCGCCGAGGCACTGGCGATCGCCTCTTTGTGCGCCGAGGGCACGCATGTCCGAATGTCTGGTCAGGACAGCGGACGCGGTACATTTTCGCAACGTCACGCCGTTTTGGTCGATCAGGAGACCGAAGAGCGGTACGTGCCGATCGACCATGTGAGAGCCGGACAGGCGCCGTTCGAGATAATCGACAGCCCGCTTTCCGAAGCCGCGGTGGTCGGGTTCGAATACGGCTACAGCCTCGCCGATCCCTCCACTCTCGTGCTGTGGGAAGCGCAATTCGGCGATTTCGCCAACGGGGCTCAGGTCATCATCGACCAGTTCCTGACTTCGGGCGAGGCGAAGTGGCTGCGCATGAGCGGCCTCGTCCTACTGCTGCCGCACGGCTTCGAAGGGCAGGGTCCCGAGCATTCCTCGGCGCGCATCGAGCGCTATCTGCAGCTCTGCGCCGAGGACAACATCCAGGTCTGCAACCTGACCACCGCGGCCAACTATTTCCATGCCTTGCGTCGCCAGATCCGCCGCAACTTCCGCAAGCCGCTCGTCATCTTTACGCCGAAGTCGCTGCTGCGCGCCAAGGAAGTGATGTCGCGCCTCGACGAGATGGCGCCCGGAACTTCGTTTCACCGCGTAGTCGAAGACCGCGAAGCGACCGCGCCCGATGACGACGTCCGCCGAGTAGTGTTGTGCAGCGGCAAGATCTACTTCGATTTAGCAAAAGCCCGCGCCGCAAATGGCGGCAACCAGGTGGCGCTGGTCCGAGTGGAGCAGCTCTACCCGTTTCCTTTCGACACCTTGTCCAAGCTGTTGCAGCGCTACCGCAACGCCGAGATCATCTGGTGCCAGGAAGAGCCGCAGAACATGGGCGCCTGGAACTTCGTCGACCGGCGTCTCGAACAAGTCCTTGCCAGGCTGGACGTCGCGGCAAAGCGGCCCCGTTTTGCCGGCCGCGCGGAGGCGGCTTCGCCGGCGACGGGGTTATTTAAGCGTCACGTCGAGGAACAAGCGCACCTCGTTGCCGATGCACTGGCGGCGTGAAGAGATCTCACGGTGACTGAGATCAAGGTGCCCAGCCTCGGTGAATCGACCACCGAGGCGACGGTCTCGAAATGGCTGAAGCGGCCGGGCGAGCCCGTCGCCGCCGACGAGCCCGTCGCCGAGATCGAGACCGATAAAGTGACCCTCGAGGTTCCGGCGCCCGCTGCCGGCACGCTCGCCGAGATCCTCGCCGAAGAAGGCGCAAGTGTGCCGGTCGGCGCTGTGCTGGGCAGGATTACCGACGGGCTCTCGGCGCGCCGGGCCCCTCACGCCGGCCTTCTCCCGCGCGGGGAGAAGGAGGGACCCGCGAAGCGAGAGAGCCTGCCCCGGACTCGATCCGGGGGTGAGGGGCAAACAGCTCTCGAACGCTCGGGGCCGGCGGTGCGAAAGTTGATTGAAGAAAGCGGGCTGGACGCGGCAAAGGTGCCAGCCACCGGACGCGGGGGGCGGATAAACAAGGCGGACGTAATCGCAGCGCTTGCCCCGCCACAACCGGCTCCAGCGCCGACGCCGCCCGTTGGCGAGCGCGAAGTTCGGGTGCGCATGAGCCGACTCAGGCGGCGCATCGCCGAGCGGCTGAAGACGGCGCAGAACACCGCCGCGACGCTCACCACATTCAATGAAATCGATATGAGCGAGACGGTCGCGCTCCGCGAGCGCCATCGTGACGCCTTCGAGAAAAAGCACGGCGTGCGACTCGGCTTCATGTCGATCTTCGTCAAGGCCGCGATCGTCGCATTAAAGGAATTCCCAGCGGTCAATGCCGAAATCGACGCCGACGACATCATTTACAAAAACCATTACGACATCGGCGTTGCAGTCGGCACCGAGCAGGGCCTCGTCGTGCCGGTCGTGCGCGATGCCGACCGGCTGAGCTTTGCCGAAATCGAGAAGACGATCGCCGAATACGGACGCAAGGCGCGCGACGGCAAATTGAGTATAGAGGATCTTTCCGGCGGGACCTTCACGATCTCGAACGGCGGCATCTATGGCTCGCTGATGTCGACGCCGATCCTCAACCCGCCGCAATCCGGCATCCTCGGCATGCACAAGATCGACAAGCGGCCCGTCGCGATCGGCGACAAGGTCGAGATCCGGCCGATGATGTACGTCGCGCTTTCCTACGACCATCGCATCGTCGACGGCCGCGAGGCGGTCACATTCCTCGTGCGGATCAAGGAATGCGTCGAAGATCCCTCGCTTATTCTCTTCGACATGTGAGAGATGGCTACGTTTTCCTTGCCTCCACCGACCCGGAGGGTGAACGGTGTTCTTTTCGTTCTTTGCGGAACTGCGCGAGGCCAAAGTTCCGGTGTCGCTGCGCGAGTACCTGACCCTGATGGAGGCGATGGGACGGCGTGTCGTCTGCTTCGACGTCGAAGAATTCTACTTTCTCGCGCGCAGTTCGCTGGTCAAAGACGAGCGGCATCTCGACCGGTTCGACCGGGTGTTCGGGCATTGCTTCAAGGGCGTCGAGACTCTGGCAGACCCGAAAGCCGAGCTTCCCGACGCCTGGCTGAAGAAGCTCGCCGAGCGTTTTTTGACAGCGGAGGAAAAGAAGCTGATCGAGGCGCTCGGCGGCTGGGAAAAGCTGATGGAGACATTGCGCCAAAGGCTGGCCGAGCAAAAAGCGCGTCACGAGGGCGGCGGCAAGTGGGTCGGCACCGCCGGCACCTCGCCGTTCGGCGCTTACGGCTACAATCCCGAAGGCGTACGTATCGGGCAGGAGGAGGGGAGGAACCACAGCGCGGTCAAGGTCTGGGACCGGCGCGAATTCCGCAATCTCGACGACACCGTCGAGCTCGGCACCCGGAACATCAAGCTGGCATTACGCCGGTTGCGGCAATTTGCCCGCGAGGGGGCGGCCGAAGAACTCGATCTCGACAGCACGGTCAAATCGACTGCGCACAACGCCGGCTGGCTCGACCTTAAGCTGGTTCCGGAGCGGCACAACGCCGTCAAATTGTTGCTGTTCGTCGATGTCGGCGGGTCGATGGAGGATCACGTGCGTGTCTGCGAAGAGCTGTTTTCGGCGGCGCGCTCCGAGTTCAAGCACCTGATCCACTTCTACTTCCACAATTGCCTTTATGATTCGGTGTGGCGCGACTCGCGGCGGCGCCAGATCGAGCAGACACCGGTCATGGAACTGCTGCGCACCTATGACGCCAGCTGGCGCGTCGTAATCGTCGGCGACGCCAGCATGAGCCCCTATGAAATCGAGAAGGAGGGCGGCAGCGTCGAGCGGTGGAACGACGAGCCGGGTGAAGTCTGGCTGCGCCGGCTGCTCGACGCCTACCCAAAGGCAGTGTGGCTCAGCCCGGTGCCGCAGAAATATTGGAGCGGCACCGCCAGCATCGGGATGATCCGGCGGATCGTCGAAGACCGGATGTTCCCACTAACCCTCGACGGGCTCGACCGCGCGATGCGCTGCCTCACCCGCTGAGCGTACGTCGCTAGGCGGCTTGCCTTTCCTCCTTCGGCCGCACATAGGCGATCGCCGCATGGACCGCGCAATACGGCTTGCCGGGCAACGGATGACCGCCGCAGAAGTGGAATTGAGGATCGTCCGGGTGGCCGTGCGGCCACAGGCAGCCCGGCCCGCTGAACTCGAAGAAATTTCGCTGCGGCACAAATTTCGGCCCGGTCTCGCGCCGCGTCATGCCGTTACGGTGCAGCCGGCCGATCACCGTGTTTTTCGTGAGACCCATGCGGCGACCGATTTCGGAAGTCGGCAACCCTTCCTCAAACAGACGATTCAACATCTCGACGCGCTCTGGCGTCCAGGTCATCTCCATTGATTTCCCCCGTATACTGTGGACCCCCCAGTCCACCCCCACAAGATACGGTACCACGCTTGTGGCACCGTAGCAAGCAATATCTATATCTGGGTCAAGAGGTATCTCAATCCCGTCGGTAACTCAGCACTTTCGAGAAATATGCCGGGATCCGCGCGGCGGGTGTGAACCCGGGGGTCCACAGCTGGTCGAGGTCCTCACGCAGATAGCTCTCGTAATACGGCTCGTGAAAGGCGACAGGGAAAAGCTCCAACGTCGCGTCGTAATCGGGCTCGTCGCCGGTCTGCAGCGAATCCACGAGGATCAGAGTGCCGCCAGGCCGCAGCACGCGCCTGATCTCCGCCACGGCCGCGCGGCGAATGCGCGGCGGCAATTCGTGGAACAGATATATACAGGTGACGACATCAAATTCCGCGGCGGCAAGGGGCATCGCCTCGGCTTTGCCCTCTACAAACCGAGTGCGGGACCAGGGGGCGAGCTCGCGCCGGGCGATGGAAAGGTAATGCGGCGACAGGTCGAGGCCCGTAACGTGGAGACGTGGATAGTTCGCCTTTACCTCGCGGAGAAATCGCCCGGTTCCGCAGCCGACGTCGAGCAATCGCGCCCCGCCACGCGCGCCCGCGCCGGCAAGTGCATGCTTTAGGGGGACCAGCGCCTGGCGCCGCATCGCTGCCGCGCCGCCGCCGAACAACACCTCGACCTGATGGTCGTAGCGCTCGGCCGAAGCATCGCTCAAGTACCCATCGGTCTGAAAATGGAATTTCTGCAGATAATACGCCGGATATCGACCGGGCGACGGGTCTGACAACACGCGCTCCTTGTGTCCGCCATGCCGTCTGCGCTCGACCGCGCTCAGATCAGCAAAAAAATCCAGTGCACGGCGGATTTCCTCGAACGGCTTGCCGAACCGGTCGGTCGGGAGCGCGTAGTAGCCAGCTTCAATGTTGCGCCAGTCCTGTTCCAACAGCGAGCGCAGATCCGCGAGGAGGCGTTGCCGGTCGAGCATTGACCGCCCGCGCAGCGCCTCCGGCAAGCGCACCGGACGGCCAAGACGGGCGGCCAGCAATTTTTGGCCGAAAAACCAGCCGACGCGTGCAGCTTGCGTAGCGTTGAAAGCCAGCTTGTCCAACGGCGAGGTCATGGAGAATGAGGAGTCATCGGTAAGGCGCAGCTTTGCAAGGGGAAACCGACCGAGCCATGTTGCCCCGCATCCGGGTACTGCTATTATCGAAGCTCGAACGGAGCGATAGATCGACCGAGATGGCGCTGATTGATCATCGCAGATCGCTGGCTCGAATTTGTGAATATGGCCGCAGGTCGAGCACATCGCCAGCCGGTGCGAGCGGCGATGTCGGACGATAACCCCGTTCGCGGCCCGTCAGTCCGGGGAATTCCCGAAGGCGACAACCGCGAGCGGATGATCTGCGCCGAATGCGGTTATGTCCTCTATGACAATCCAAAAATCGTCGTGGGTTCGGTCGCCCGATGGGAGGGCCGGATATTGCTGGTGCGCCGTTCGATCGAACCTCGCTATGGCTATTGGACCTTGCCCGCCGGCTATCTCGAACTCAATGAGTCGGCCAGCGCAGGGGCGGAACGCGAGGCTTGGGAGGAGGCCCGCGCGCGGATCGAGATCGAGGGGCTGCTGGCGATCTACGACATCCCGCGAATCAGCCAGGTGCAGCTGATCTATCGGGCCAGGCTTCTCGACGACGCCATCCAGGCAGGATCGGAATGCCTCGAGGTCAAGCTTTTCACGTGGGAAGAAATCCCGTGGAGCGAACTCGCGTTCCCCTCCATAGGTTGGGCGCTGCAGCACGATCGCGAAGCCCGCTCCACGCGCGACTTCACGGCCCGGATCAACCCGCCCGGGTTTTGAAACCTCGATCTCGTATATATTTCACGCCGACAGCCTTGAAATTCGATCATTCGAATTCCTCGGTCGATAGTTTCAGCCCTTTTTTCGGAAACATGATCGGACATGCCGCTTAAATAAGGATGTGTCCTTAGAGGCTGACACAGGACCAGGTCCAGCGACCGCAATTGGCATGTCCGGCCGGCGGGCTTTCGGGTCGATCGGTCGGCCGATCTCAGGTCGGAAAGGCGGATGGTGAGCACTATCGAAACCAAAAAGACGGCGCTCGTCGATAAGGCCGCGGCGCTTGCAGGCCAGTTGTTCGACCCGGCAGATCAGGCGACCGCCGATCGCTTCATCGCCCAGTTTTACGAACACGTTCCGCCGGGCGACGTCGCTGAACGGACGCCCCGCAACCTTTACGGTGCCGCCTTGTCGCTGTGGCGCTTTGGAGAGCGACGGCGCCTCGGTCAAGCCAAGGCGCGGGTGCACAACCCGGACCCCGCGGTGGATGGCTGGTCCTCCCCGCATACGATCGTCGAGATCGTCAACGACGACATGCCCTTCCTGGTCGACTCGGTTACTGGAGCGATCAATACCAGCAACCGCGTCGTTCACCTGATCATCCACCCGATATTGACAGTGAGCCGTGGCCCGGACGGCCGGCTCTTCGATCTTCTGGAGCCGGGCGCCGTCGGAACCCGCGAATCTTGGATGCAAATCGAGATCACGCCCGAAAAGGATCCGGCGGACCTCGCCCGGCTTACGCGAACATTGTCGAGTGTCCTCTCCGACGTACGGTCGGCGGTAACCGATTGGCAGCCGATGCGCCAGGTCTTGCGCGAGGTCGCAGCCGAATTGTCGACGCAGCCACCCCCGGTTCCACCCACCGAACTCGCCGAGGTTCAGGATTTCCTGAAGTGGCTGGATGACGACAATTTTACTTTTCTCGGCTACCGCGAATATCTTTTCGACGGCGTCACCAAACCCGAAGACGAACCGCTTGGCATTTTGCGTGACGAGGCGCACCCCGTCTTCGGGGGGCTGCGGAACCTCTCTTCATTGCCATCCGATGTTCAGGATTTCGTTCGCCGCCGCGAAGTGCTGGTGATCACTAAATCAAACCGCCGCGCGACCGTTCATCGGACTGCTCACATGGATGCCATCGGAGTGCGGCAGTTCGGCGCCAATGAGGACGTCAACGGCGTGCGCGTCTTCCTCGGTCTCTTCACGTCCCTCGCATATAGCCGCGATCCCCGCTCCATCCCTCTGCTGCGGCTCAAGGTTCGCAGAATCCTCGAGCGCTCCGGTCTGCCGCCGACGAGCCACGACGGCAAGGCTCTGTTGCACATCCTCGACACGTTTCCGCGCGACGAGCTGTTTCAGGCTGACGAGGACCAGTTGTTCGAGACGGTAACCGGCGTCCTCAACTTGCAGGACCGCCAGCGCATAGCAGCTTTTGTCCGCTGCGACCCGTTGGAGCGCTTCGTGTCGTGTTTTGTCTATGCGCCGCGCGAGCGCTATGACAGTGAATTGCGTCGCCGTTTTGGGGCAATCCTCGAAGAGGCGTTCGCCGGACAGATTTCGGCGTTCCACACCCACCTCGACGAATCGGCACTGGCGCGCATCCATTTCATCATTCGCACGACCCGTGGCGCGGTCCCGAGGGTCGACATCGCAACCCTCGAGGGGCGCCTCGCCGAAGCGGGGCGCAGTTGGACGGACCGGCTTCGACACGCGGCCGCAAAAGCTTTCGGCGAGGAAGAAGCGCGTGCCCGGCTGCGGCACCTTACGTTCCCGGTCGGCTATCAGGCACGCACGGACGCCGCCCAGGCGGTCGCGGATATGCATCGGATCGAGCTGGTTTCCGTTGGATCCGCGCTCGAAGCCGCACTTCATCCCACTGCCGATGCGCAGCTGCCCGGGCTCCGGCTCTACCGGGCGAAAGAGCCGGTCGCACTCTCCGATGTGCTGCCGATGCTCGAGAACCTCGGCCTGCGCGTCGTCGCCGAAGAACCTTTCCGGATCGACCGTGCCGGCGGTACGCCAGTGTGGATCCACGAGTTTCAGTTGTCCGGGATCGCGCTGCTGGGCTCGGTCTCCTCGACGATTAGGGCGCGCTTTGAAGAGGCCCTCGTCGCCGTCTGGACCGGGCGTGTCGAGAATGACGGGTTCAACCGCCTCGTCCTAGCGGCCGGCTTATCGGCTAGGCAGATAACGGTGCTCCGGCTCTACGCCAAGTTTTTGCGGCAGGCGGGGACCACCTTCAGCCAGGCCTATATGGAGGACACGCTGAGCAACTATCCGGGCATTGCACGCCGGCTCGCTCAGCTGTTCGAAACGCGCTTTGATCCAGCCCGGACCGGCTCTCCGCTTGCCGCCGTAGCCGAGATACAAGCAATTGATCATGCGCTCGACACGGTCGAGAGCCTCGATGAGGACCGCATCCTACGTGCTTTCCTGACGCTCGTTCTGAGGACCGTGCGCACGAACTACTACCAAAAATCCCCGTCTGGTGAGGCGAAGCCTTACTTGGCCGTCAAGCTCGCCAGCAGCGGGATTGATTTCCTACCGCTGCCGCGCCCCCTTTTTGAAATCTATATCTACAGTCCCCGGGTCGAAGCGGTGCATATGCGCGCCGGCAGGGTGGCCCGCGGCGGCATCCGCTGGTCCGACAGGAAGGAGGATTTCCGCACCGAGATTCTCGGCCTGATGAAAGCGCAGACGGTCAAGAACGCAGTCATCGTGCCAGTCGGGTCCAAGGGCGGCTTCGTCGTCAAGCAGCCGCCCGAATCACGCGACAAACTGGGGGCCGAAGCAGTCGAATGCTACAAGGCCTTCATTCGTGGGCTGCTCGACCTCACGGACAACATTGTCTCGGAGGGTCCGGGACAGCATCGTGTCGTTCCGCCGCCGCAAGTCTTCCGCCATGACGAGGACGACCCCTACCTGGTGGTCGCGGCCGACAAGGGCACGGCGACCTTTTCCGATTTCGCTAACGCGATCTCCGAAGAGTACGGGTTCTGGCTCGGTGACTCCTTCGCATCGGGCGGGTCTGCCGGCTACGATCATAAGGAGATGGGCATCACAGCCCGCGGCGCTTGGGAGCTCGTCAAGCGTCATTTCCGCGAGCTTGGGCGCAACATCGCGAGCAGCGACGTCACTGTGATTGGTGTCGGCGACATGTCGGGCGACGTATTCGGCAACGGCATGCTGATGTCGCGACACCTAAGGCTGCTGGGCGCCTTCGACCACCGCCATGTCTTTGTCGACCCCGATCCGGACGCCGCACGGGGCTTTGACGAGCGGCTGCGCCTCTTCCGGTTGCCGCGATCGAGCTGGGCCGACTACGACCACACGCTGATCTCTCCGGGAGGTGGGATTTTCCAGCGCAGCGCCAAATCGATCCCGATCAGCTCCGAAATGAAGCGCGCCTTCGCCATAGAGGTGGACCACCTCACGCCGGCCGAGCTGATTCGCAAGATGCTAACCGCAAATGTCGACTTGCTGTGGTTCGGCGGGATCGGAACTTATGTCAAAGCTCCGAGCGAGACGCAGGCCGAGGTCGGCGACCGGGCCAACGATGCGCTCCGCGTCAATGGCGACGAGATCCGTGCAAAGGTCATCGGCGAAGGTGCCAATCTGGCGGTCACCCAACGCGGACGCGTCGCCTTCGCGCTCGCCGGCGGGCGGATCGACACCGATGCAATCGACAATTCGGCCGGCGTCGACACCTCGGATCACGAGGTGAATATCAAGATATTGCTCGACCAGGCGATCGCGTCGGGCGCCCTCGCCGCCCAGGAGCGTCAGCCGCTCCTCGCCGAGATGTCGGGCGAAGTCGCCTCCCTGGTGCTGCGCGACAACTACCTGCAGGGCGAGGCGCTGTCGGTTGCCGAGGCACGCGGCCTCGTCTCACTCGATCGGCAGGTGCGCCTAATCCGCAATCTCGAACGCGCGGGTCGGTTGGACCGGTCGCTCGAGTTTCTGCCCGATGACGAGGCCCTCTCCGCGCGGTCGAGAGAAGGGCGCGGCCTCGTCCGGCCGGAAGTGGCAGTTTTGCTCGCCTACGCGAAGATGACGTTATACGAGGAGCTATTGGCCTCCACTCTGCCTGAGCTTCCGGAATTCGCGACGGAGCTGCGCGGCTATTTTCCGCGGCCCGTGCACCAGTTCGATGGACAGATCATGACGCACCCCCTGCACCGGGAGATCATCGCGACGGTGGTTACCAACGAGGTCGTCAACCGAGCGCGTATCACGTTTGTCCATGATATGCATGAACGGACCGGCCGGTCGCCCGCGGAGATCGTGCAAGCCTATATGATCGTGCGCGAGCTCTTCGATCTGCGGAATTTGTGGGGTGAGATCGAGGCGCTCGACAATCGGCTGGCGGCCCAGTTGCAAACGGAGATGCTGATCGAGATTGCGGACCTGGTCGAGCGCACGGCCGCTTGGCTGCTCTATCGAAAACGTTTCGAGGTAGGGGCTGAGATCGGCAGATTTTCGCGGGGCGTCCGGCGCTTGGCTACCTTTCTCTTCGATCTGCTGCCACCGAGCGATCGCAATTTCGTCTCGGGGCGCGGTGCCCGCTTCGTCGAGGCGGGCGCACCCGAAACGCTCGCCAGACGCATCGGTGAAATGCCGTTTTTAGCGGCAGCGCTCGATATCGCCGATTTGGCCGAACGCTCGGGACAAGAACTCGACCGAGCCGCCCGGGTATATTACGGGGTCGGCACTCAGTTCGCGCTCGACGAGATGCGCGTGGCTGCCCGCCGGCTGCGCGCCGAAACTCCTTGGCAGAAGCAGGCGGTCGAGGCGACGACCGATGATCTTTTCATGCTGCAGACCGATCTCGCGGCTCGCATATTGGCGAACAGTAACCCGGCTCAACCGGATCCGATCGCCGCGTGGTTAGCTGACCATGCAGCAGCGCTGGCGCCTATCGAACCGCTCCTCAGAGAACTGCGGGTTGCAGCCACACCCGACCTTGCAATGCTCGTCGTCGCCGGCCGCCAGCTGCGCCACGCGCTTGGGTAAGTGAGGGCTAGACGCCTCGGTTCACGCGGTTGTCGACGAGCTCATCGACAACCGCGGGATCGGCCAACGTCGTAACGTCGCCGAGAGCATCGTGCTCGTTAGCCGCGATCTTCCGCAGGATGCGCCGCATGATTTTGCCGGAGCGGGTCTTCGGCAGACTCGGCGCCCATTGCAACAGGTCGGGAGCGGCAATCGGGCTAATCTCCTGCCGCACCCATGCGACAAGCTCGCGTTGCAGCTCTTCACTGGGCGTTTCCGTGATCTTCAGGGTTACGTAGGCATAGATCCCTTGGCCCTTGATCTCGTGCGGATATCCAACCACGGCGGCTTCGGCGACCTTTGGATGGGCAACCAGCGCGCTTTCGATCTCGGCGGTGCCGAGCCGATGGCCTGCAACGTTGATCACGTCGTCGACCCGCCCGGTCAGCCAATAGAAGCCATCTTCGTCCCGTCGAGCACCGTCGCCGGTGAAATAGAGACCGGGAAACGTAGAGAAGTAGGTCTGGACGAAACGCTGGTGGTCTCCGAAGACGGTACGCATGATCCCGGGCCAAGCGTGGACGATGCAGAGATTTCCTTCGCCCTGGCCGTCGATTACGTTGCCGTCGTTGTCGACAATGAGCGGCTCGACGCCGAAAAACGGGCGGGTTGCCGAACCCGGCTTCAGCAGCGTTGCGCCGGGTATCGGAGTGATGAGGATACCGCCCGTCTCGGTCTGCCACCAGGTATCGACGATCGGGCAACGCTCTTCACCGACGTGATCGTAGTACCAGAGCCACGCTTCCGGGTTGATCGGCTCGCCAACCGTGCCGAGAACCCGCAATGAGCGGCGGCTGGTCCTCTTGACGTACTCTTCGCCCTCACGCATGAGCGCGCGGATCGCCGTCGGTGCAGTGTAAAAGATCCGGACGTTGTGCTTGTCGACCACCTGCCAGAACCGCGACGGGTCCGGATAGTTCGGCACGCCCTCGAACATCAAAGTGGTCGCGCCGTTGGCGAGGGGCCCGTACACGATGTAACTGTGTCCGGTTACCCAACCGACATCGGCCGTGCACCAATAGACTTCACCCTCGCGGTAGTCGAAGACATATTCGTGCGTCATCGAGGCATAGACCAGATAGCCGCCCGTCGTGTGCAACACCCCCTTCGGATGTCCGGTAGAACCCGAGGTATAAAGGATGAATAGCGGGTCTTCGGCCGACAATTCCTCCGGCAGGCAGTCGGGCGAAGCGGCGGCGCAGACTTCGTGATACCAGAGGTCGCGGCCCTCTACCCAATCGATGGCACCTTCGGTATGGCGGACGACGATGACGTCCCGCACCTCGGGGCAATGCCGGAGCGCATTGTCGGCATTGCGCTTCAGCGGTATCGCCCGACCGCCGCGCCGGCCCTCATCGGCGGTGATCAGCATGGTCGAGCGACAATCCTGAATGCGGTTGACGAGACTATCGGGAGAGAAGCCGCCGAAGACGACGGAGTGGATCGCGCCGATGCGGGCGCAGGCGAGCATCGCGATCGCGGCCTCCGGAATCATCGGCAGATAGATCGTCACCCGGTCGCCCTTTTGGACACCCCGCCCCTTCAGGACATTGGCGAGCCGGCATACCGCCTCGTGCAGTTCGCGATAGGTGACCCGCCGGTCGTCGCCCGGGTCGTCGCCCTCCCACAGGATGGCTGTTTGCTCGGCACGCTGCGGCAGATGGCGATCGATGCAGTTGTACGAGGCGTTAAGGGTCCCGTCCTCATACCAGGCGATTTTTACATCGCCCTTGAAGGAAACGTTCCTGACTTTGGTAAACGGCTTGATCCAATCGATGCGCTTGCCGTGTTCGGCCCAAAAGCCGTCCGGGTCGCGGACCGACCGCTCGTATAGTCGAAAATAATCGGCCTCGCTGACCTTGCCGACTTCCTGATGGGCAGAGATTGGGATGACGGTCCGCCCGGACATGGCGTGTTTCCTCCTGCGCTCGCCGACGCTGGCCCCACGTCGCACTATTCCCGGAAGATATTCCGCCCCGCTAAGCGCTTACAATACCTGTCGGCTTGAGAGGGAATGCGATACGCTTTCCCTACCCTTCTGAAGCTTCCCGCCATTCTCGAGGTATACCCTCTGTCTCGCTTGCCGCGGACCGCGACCGTGCATCGGGTTTTGCCGCTAACAGCAGCGAAGTTGTGTCGCCGGTGATCAGTCGGGCGCCCCGGCCGTAGGTCAGCCAGGCCCAGATCCAGTTCAGGAAGACCGACATTCGGTTGCGGAAGCCGATCAGGAAGAAGATGTGGACGATGCCCCAGAGGACCCAGGCGATGAAGCCGGTAAAGCTGATCCATCCGAGATCGGCGATCGCCGAGTGGCGGCCGATCGTGGCAAGCGCGCCTTCGTCGCGATAGCGGAACGGCGGCGGCATCGGCTCGCCGCGGACCCTCTGCGCAATTAGCTCCCCGACATATCGCCCCTGCTGCTTGGCGACAGGCGCGAGACCGGGTAGCGGGTCGCCATTTGGGTCGGTCGCAAATGCGGCATCGCCGACGATGAAAATCTCGGGGCGGCTTGGCACGGACAGATCGGGGGCCACCTTGACCCGCTTGCCCTTGCCGGCAGGCGTGCCGAGCCATTGCGCGACTGGCGGGGCCTCGACACCGGCACACCAGATGACATTTGCTGCGTCTATCCGCTTGCCTCCCGCGACCACACCCTCTTTGTCGATAGCCTCGATCGGGGTGTTCAGAAGCACGTCGACGCCCATCCGCTGGAGGGAGTGCAGAGCGAAATCGGCGAGCTTTGCGGGGAACCCGGCCAGGACGCGAGGTCCTGCCTCGACCAGCAGGATGTGCGCGGTCCGCGGGTTAATGTGACGGAAGTCGCGCGACAATGTCGCGTTGGCGAGCTCGGCGAGCGCGCCGGCCATCTCGACGCCGGTCGGTCCGGCTCCGACCAGCACAAAAGTCAGGAGACGCTCGCGCACCGCCGGGTCCGTTACGGTTTCCGCCTCTTCGAAGGCGAGCAGCACGCGGCGGCGGATCAATGTGGCGTCGTCGATCGACTTGAGACCCGGCGCCAGCGGCTTCCAGTCGTTCTGGCCGAAATAGGCGTATTGCGACCCGGTCGCCAACACGAGAAAGTCATATTTCCGGCTTGCGCCAAAGCGGGTCTCGATCTGCCGCGCTGCCGGGTCGACGCCGGTCACCTCGTCGAGCAGCACCGTGGCGTTCTGCTGGTGGCGCAGGATCGCCCGGATCGGCTGGGCAATGTCGGCCGGCGACAGCGCAGCGGTCGCGACTTGGTAGAGGAGCGGCTGGAACAGGTGATAGTTGTGGCGATCGATGACGATGACGTCGACCGGTGACCGCGCCAGCTGGCGAGCCGCTTCCAGCCCGCCGAAACCGGCCCCGACGACCACGACACGCGGCCGATCGGTGTGCTCGGCCGGCATGGGTCCGCAGCCCTGGCTCATCGCAATCTCCTGGGCGAGAATTTCTCCTCGAGGCTAACGTAGGTCGGCGGCAAACGTTCGGCGCGCCACCGCGGTAATACAGTGACGATTGTTCTTCGCCCGGGGTTCGCGGCATGATCTGTCACTCGCCTCGTTCGGGAGAGGGACTTGCCTGCCATACAGCTTCCGCCGGTGCTCATCGCCGACAGCATCACCCGTGTTGCAACCGAGGCAGAGGGTGCGGTCGTCGTCAACGGTTCGCATGGCGGCATCTATGCGGCCTATGTGGCGGCGAAACTGCGCGTCGCGGCGGCTGTCTTCAACGACGCCGGTGTTGGGCGGGACGAGGCCGGCATTGCCGGGCTCGATTACCTGGCCGCGCTCGGCATACCCGCGGCGGCCGTCGGTCACGATACCGCGCGCATCGGCGACGGGTCTGACATGATCGAGCGCGGCATCATCACCCGTGCGAACTCTCCCGCAGTCGCGCTCGGCTGCCAACCCGGTATGGCGTGCCGAGACGCCGCGGTGCTCCTTCAGCATGCCGCGCCCGACGTCCGCGAGCCGCCTCCGGCTATCGAAGCCGCGTTTCTGTTGATCGCAGAGCCGCCGGCAGTGTGGGCGGTCGACTCGGCCTCGCTGCTCGGCGCGGAGCAGGTCGGGACAATTGTCGTGACCGGCTCGCATGGCGGACTTCTCGGGGGGAAACCAGAGACTGCGCTCAAGGTTGACGCACTTGCTGCTTTGTTCAATGACGCAGGGATCGGGATAGACGAGGCCGGCGTTACGAGGCTACCGGCACTCGACGCTCGTGGAATTGCCGCCGGCACGGTGGCGGCGTCGAGCGCCCGGATCGGCGATGCCCGTTCTACCTATGAAGACGGCGTTCTGACGCAGGTGAACCGGCGCGCTGCCGCGCTCGGTGTCGCGCCGCGCATGGCCGCCCGAAACTTTGTCGATATCATCCGCCACGCTTCGGCGGAGGAGAGGAACGCATGACTGATCCAGCGCTCGTCAGCAACCGGCCGTCAGGCCGCATGAACGGCGGCCGCGCGCTCGCCGAGATGCTGCGGCTGGCCGAGGTCGGGCCGATGTTCGGGATGGGGGGTTTTCAGCTGTTGCCGTTCTACGACGCGCTCGCGCAGCTCGGTATGCGGCACTTTCTGATCAACGACGAGCGGTGCGGCGCCTTTGCCGCCGACGCCTATGCGCGTGTCACGAACCGGCCCGGCGTGTGCGACGGCACCCTCGGCCCCGGCGCCACCAATCTCGTCACCGGCCTCATCGAGAGCCTCAACGCCGGCCTGCCGATCATCGCATTGGCCGGCGACACCAACCGCGCGCATTCCTGGAAGAACATGACGCAGGAATGCCGGCAGGCGGAGATCTTGCGGCCAGCCGTCAAGGAGCTGATCCGGGTCGAAATGACGAGCCGAGTGCCCGAATTGCTGCGCCGGGCTTTCGCGGTGGCGACTTCCGGCCGGCCCGGACCGGTGCTGCTCGATGTCCCAGAGGACGTCTGCCACGGCGAGCACGATTACGCGCCGGAGGATTTCGCGATCGACCCGTCGACGTTGAGCGTGCCGGCGCGGCGCATCCGGCCGGATCGCGCGGATGTTGCCCGCGCCGCCGCACTGATCGCGCGCGCCGAGCGGCCGGTGCTCCTGGTCGGCGGCGGCATCCATCTCTCGGCCGGGCATAAGAAGCTTCTCGCATTTGCCGAGGCCCAGTCGATCCCGGTTGCGCATACGATGAGCGGCAAGGGCGGCATCGCCTGCACCCATCCGCTTTCGGTCGGGCTTTTCGGCCGTTATTCGCGCATCGCCAACGAGCTGATCGAGGCTTCGGACTGCCTCGTCGTCGTCGGTTGCAAGCTCGGAGAGATTGCGACCAAGCGCTACGCATTACCGTCGACAGCGATCCCGCTGATCCATCTCGACATCCTCGCCGAAGAGATTGGCCGTTGCCGCGCGTCAGATGTTGCGCTGTGGAGCGATGCCAGGGCCGGGCTGGAGGACCTCGCCGAGGCACTTGCCGACGAGGCGAAACAAGCGCGGGTGGCGCGAGCCGATTATATTGCCGAGATCCCCTCTCGGATGGCGTCATGGCGCAAGGAGGCGGCGGCGCGGCTCGATTCCGCGGAGCGGCCAGTTCATATGGCCCGGCTGTGCAGCGAGCTGAACAAGGCTTTGCCCGCCGACAGTATCCTTGTTGCCGACGGCGGGTTCGCCGGCCACTGGACCGGGCTGCTCTACGACACGAAGTCGCCGGGGCGGCACTTCATACCGGACCGAGGTCTGGCCTCGATCGGATACGGGCTGCCGGGCGGGATCGGGGCGGCCCTGGCGGCACCGACCACGCCGGTCGTCGCGATTACCGGCGACGGGGGGTTCAACATGATGCTGGGCGAGCTGGAGACCGCCCGGCGTGCCGGCGCCGGACTGACGATCGTCGTCGTCAATAATGCCGCCTCGGGTTACGTCAAGGCGTTGCAACACGCGATGTTCCGCGGCCGCTATCAATCCTCCGACCTCGTCGAGATGGATTATGCCGCGATCGCCCGCGCAATGGGCTGCAACGGCATGCGCGTCGAAGATCCGGACCGGCTCGGAGAAGCGCTGCGGTCGGGCCTCGCCGAGCGCGCCCGACCGACCGTGCTGGACGTTGTCGTGACCCGCGACCCCGCCCGCATGCTGCCCGCCGTCGACAACCGCACCGTCGACATCAAGCAAGGCGACCGAGTGGCGTAGGGCACGCCCAATTACCAGCCGAGCGCGTAGGCGGCGCGGCGCGGGTCGGCGCCGGCCTCGAGCACGCCGCGGCGGCGGTCGGCGAGGATCGCGCAGACCGCCCCGGCGCTCCAGATCCAGTCGGGCCAGCGCTGTATCTCGTGGCCGCGGCGAGCCAGTTCGGCAATGACCTCCTCGGGAATGCGGCCTTCGACGGCGAGCCGGCCCGGGTAATACTCGAACGGCGCAAATGAAGACGGGAAGCTGTAGGTCGCAAACCGCGGCGCTTCGATTGCCGACTGCACGTCCTTGCCGAAGACGAACAGGTTCAACAGAACCTGCAGCATCGCCTGGGTCTGCACGTCGCCGCCCGGCGTGCCGAACGGCAGGAACTGGTCGCGGCCCCGGATTGCCAGAGCCGGGTTCGGCGTTAGCCGCGGCCGTTTGCCGGGCGCCACGCCGGACGGGTGACGGGGGTCGGGGCGCGATTGCGAACCGCGGTTGGACGGGATGAGGCCGGTCCCTGGCACTACCGGCGAACCGTAAGAGCCGTCGCTCGGGGTCGCCGAGAACAGATTGCCGTGGCGGTCGGCAACACAGACATAGGAGGTGTCGGGCTCGGGATTGGGCTCGCCGAGGCTAGCGCGAAAGCGGTCGCCCGCACGCCCGAGATCCCCGGGCGGCGGCATCTCGGGCGAGGCGCGGTCGGCGCGGATCGACTTCCGGCGCTCAGCGGCGTATTCCGAGGAGATCAACGTAGCGAGCGGCACCTCGATCTGCGCCGGGTCGCCGTAATAGGCCTCGCGGTCGGCGAAGGCGAGCTTCAGCGCCTCGGTCAGTTGGTGGATGTAATCCGGGCTGTTCTGGCCGAGGGCGGTAAGATCCGTCCCTTCCAGCAATGCCAGGGTCTGCAGCAGGACGGGGCCTTGGCACCAGGCTCCGCAGGTGAAGACCTCGAGATCGCCAAACCGGCGGCGCTCGGGCGGGCCGACCGGCGAGCGGTACTCGGCGAGGTCTTCGGCCGACAGCAGCCCGCCTTCCTGCTTCATGAAGGCGACGATCTTGCGAGCGATGTCGCCGCGGTAGAACGCATCGCGCGCCGCCTCGAGGCCGGCCTCGCGACCCCGCGATGCCGCTGCCCGCTCCTCGTCGGCCATGTATTGCAACGACGCGCCGAGGTCGGTTTGACGAAAGACCTCGCCGGTCTCCGGCGGCCGCCCGTTCGGCAAGAAAATCGCCGCGGTCGATGGCCAGGCGCGGTGGTCTGCCTCGTGGCGCTTCAGGCTTGCGGCCATCAGCGGATACATCGGAAAGCCGTCGCGGGCCAGGTGTATCGCCGCCGCGGCGACCTCGCCAAAGCTCATCGTGCCATAGCGCCTCAGCGCCGTTATCCACGCATCTGGCGCCGCGGGCACGACGGTTCGCAGCACGCCCTTCGGTATCTTGCCGCCATGCTCGCGCTGAAAGAGGTGCGGATCGAGCGCCTTCGGCCAGGTGCCGAGACCGGCGATCGTCACGACCTCCTGCTTTTCCGCGAGATAGATCATGATCGGCGCGACACCGGCGACGTCGACGAGATCGCTCTGCAGAACACCGAGTGTGATACCCGCGGCGCATCCCGCATCGATCGCGTTGCCGCCCGCCTGCAGGATGTCGAACCCCGCGGTTGCCGCGAGATAATGGCCCGCCGAGATGGCGTGCTGCGTGACGGCGATGGTCGGGCGATGGGATGATGGTGCAGTCATGGCGATGCCTTTCTCGCGGTGCTCTTTGTGCGCCACAGTAGCGCTTGACCGGCCGGTGATAGAAGAGGCGTTGTAGATCGGCGAGGAGGACGGGCATGAGCGAATACGATCTTGTGATCCGCGGCGGCACCGTAGCCACCGCGGCCGACACGACGGTCTGCGACATTGGCATCACGGAGGGCGTTGTCGCGACGCTCGGCAAAGACCTTGCCGCCGGCGCGCGCGAGATCGATGCAACCGGCCGGCTCGTGCTGCCGGGCGGCATCGACAGCCATTGCCATATCGAGCAGCGTTCCTCTGCCGGGGTCGTCTGCGCCGATGATTTCTACAGCGCCACCGTGGCGGCGGCGTTTGGCGGCACAACCACGGTGATCCCCTTCGCGGCCCAGCATCGCGGGCAGTCTCTACGCGCGGTGGTCGAGGAATACCATGAGGCGGCCCGCCCGAAGGCGGTCATCGACTATGCCTTCCACTTGATCATCTCCGACCCTACAGAGCAGGTCCTCGGGCAGGAATTGCCGGCGTTGATCCGCGACGGTTACACCTCGTTCAAGGTCTATATGACCTACGACCTGCTGCAGCTGGATGACGGGCAGATGCTCGATATCCTGGCGCTCGCCCGTCGTGAGGGTGCGTTCGTCATGGTTCACGCCGAGAACCACGAGATGATCAAGTGGCTGACCGGCCGGCTGCTGGACCGCGGCCTCGGCGCGCCGCGCTACCACGCGGTCAGCCACGCCCGCCTCGCCGAGGGCGAGGCGACGAACCGGGCCGTCTCATTATCGCAATTACTCGACGTGCCGATTTTGCTGGTCCACGTGTCGGCGGCCGAGGCGATCGAGGTGATCCGCAACGCCCAGACGAAGGGGCTCAAGATTTATGGCGAGACCTGTCCGCAATACCTGTTCCTGACCGCCGACGACATCGCCAAGCCCGGCATGGAGGGCGCCAAATTCTGCTGCAGCCCGCCGCCACGCGACCATGCCGCTCAGGAGGCGGTATGGACCGGGTTGCGCAACGGCACCTTCCAGGTTTTCTCCTCCGATCACGCACCGTACCGCTTCGATGGCTCGGGAAAGCTTCCCAAGGGCGACAAGACGACCTTCAAGGAGATCGCCAACGGCGTCCCCGGCATCGAGCTGCGGCTGCCGCTCTTGTTTTCCGAAGGAGTGGGGCAAGGGCGGCTCGACCTCAACGCCTTTGTCGCGCTCACCGCGACCAACCACGCAAAGCTGTACGGACTCTACCCGAGAAAGGGCACAATCGCGGTCGGCAGCGATGCCGATATCGCGATCTGGGACCCTGAGCGCGAGATCACGGTTATCGCCGGAATGTTGCACGACAACGTCGGCTATACTCCCTATGAGGGCCGCCGGCTGCGCGGCTGGCCGGTGACGGTCATCAGCCGCGGCCGCATCGTGGTGGAGGACGGCAAGCTGGCGGCCGCGCGCGGCAGTGGCGCCTTTCTGCCTTGCGCCCTCTCGGAGGCGGCGCGGCCACAGGGTATGCCGGTACCTGAGCTCGCTTTTGTCGCCGAAACCGGCGCGGCGCTCGTCTAGATCTGGCCCGTTCCGGCGATAGATCCGTCGGCCAATGGTGAGGTGACATGAAACTCGATGAAACGATGGAGATGGCATATCCCAGAAAATATGTCGAAAACATCATCATCGGGCTGGAAGATCCGCTGAACGAGCACCTCGTCAAATTGGTTGGCTTCGATTTCCCGACCGAACAGCGCGGTCACTTCCGGCGCGAGGTACGGACTTGGCTCGCCAAGATTCAAAGGCTGCGCATGAAGCCGGACAGCCGAACCGGGTCGTTCAAGTTCTATTACGATCTATTGTTCGATTATCCGTTCGGCGGCGTCGAGGTGCAGAATATGCGGACGATGATGGACCTGATCAGCGAGGAGTACAGCCTCGAGCCGACCAAACCGCCGGAGGAGTTGGTTGAGTGGCTACGGCAGTTCCATAGTAGACTTGCCGACAGACTTCAGCATGGTCAGACCGTGCTCGACCTGATGCCGGATTAAATGGCTACCGGTTGGCCGAACCGCCCTCGCTCGCGGCTTGATCCACTGCGTTGAAAGGAGCATGCGTATGTCCCGGAAACTGAAAGCTGCCGTCGCGCAGCTAGGTCCCATCCATCTCGCCGATACGCGCGGTGCAGTCGTCGAGCGGTTGATGGCGATGATGCGCGATGCACGTGGCGCGGGTGCGCGGTTCGTGGTGTTCCCCGAGCTCGCGCTGACGACCTTCTTTCCGCGCTATTGGATGACCGATCAGAAAGAGATCGACCGCTTTTTCGAGCGCGAGATGCCGGGGCCCGAGACCCAGCCGCTGTTCGACCTCGCTCGCGAGCTCGGGGTCGGCTTCTATCTCGGCTATGCCGAGCTGACGCAGGAAAAGGGCGAGCTCCACCGCTACAACACGTCGATCCTGGTCGAAACGGACGGACGGATCATCGGCCGCTACCGCAAGATCCACCTGCCCGGCCATTCGGAGCACCTGCCCGATGCGCCGTTCCAGCATCTCGAAAAGCGCTATTTCGAGGTCGGCAATGAGGGCTTCCGGGTATGGCGCGCCTTCGACGCTGTCGTCGGCATGTGCATCTGCAACGACCGGCGCTGGCCCGAGACATTTCGCGTTATGGGATTGCAGGGCGTCGAAATCGTCGCGCTCGGCTACAACACGCCGACCGAGAACATCCATCATCCCGAGCCCATGCATCTGCGGATGTTCCACCATCTCGTCACGATGCAGGCCAATGCGTACCAGAACGGGACCTGGGTGCTCGCCGCGGCTAAGGCCGGCAAGGAGGACGGGTTCGGGCTGATCGGCGGTTCGGCGATCATCGCGCCGACCGGCGAGATTGCCGCCCGCGCGCTCGGAGACGACGACGAGGTCATCACCGCCACTCTCGATCTCGAACTGGGTGACTACATCAAGCGCACGATCTTCAATTTCGAAAAACACCGCCGCATCGAGCACTACCGTCTGATCACCGAGCGTACCGGCGCCAAGACCGAGGTATAGCCGACCTTGGAGATCGAAACGGCTCGCCTGCTACTGCGATCCCATCGCTGCGACGATCTCGGCGAGCTGCTTTCACTGGGAGGGAACTGGCAGGTCGCCCGCTGGCTCTCCACGATGCCCCATCCCTATAGCGAAGCTGACGCGCAACATCTCAACGCCGAACCGCCACGCTCGCACGCCCCGTAAGCCGCCGGAGGGTCATCTCCGATTGACAGAGGGGTGACATTTTGATCCGGGCCTGCAGCGCAAAGACGGCAGAGTCCGATAAGGGGCCTTATGGAAAATTCAGTGTTTTTGGAGTGAAACAGGGGCGGCGTTCAATCGAGAATTTTGTGGTTGGCGCGCGCCGCAGCATCGCCACTGTGCTTAAACCATAATCAGACCAATCGGGAAAGCGGAGCGCGCGACCGAGCCGGTTCATCTGTGTCTTGCGGGCTGAGCTAGGACAGCAGGCAGTGACCAAACATGCCCGTGTTGGCCATTGACTCTCGTCTGATACTCGCCGCTGAGATACCAAAAGTACCTCTGAACATATTTGAAAAAAGTTTCCTGTTGCTGAAGCAGCGCGGCATCTACAAGGCACCGATGACTTTCGAGTGGGAAAATTGTCGTGTTTAGCTTCGAGACCTCTTCCAAATTGACAAAAGCGAATCCGTCCTGAGACGTGCCATAC
>Ga0126381_100000564_pt1 | contig 40446 bp, 31 predicted proteins | sample PanSoiMetPlot_28_FD_96465 | JGI IMG/M metagenome (GOLD analysis project Ga0126381, IMG submission 96465) | Tropical forest soil microbial communities from Panama - MetaG Plot_28 | ecosystem: Environmental > Terrestrial > Soil > Tropical forest > Bulk soil | place: Panama | collected 2016-02-17 | reverse complement strand
GCGGCGGGAAACGGACCCTCTGCCGGGAACGGACCCTCTGCCGGGGAACGGACCGCGGCGGGAAACGGACCCTCTGCCGGGAATGGACCCTCTGCCGGGGAACGGACCGCGGCGGCGGACCCTCTGCCGGGGAACGGACCGCGGCGGGAGATGAGCCCTTCCGCGGAAGCACGCCTCTGCGGGAAACGAACCCTTCCGCGGAAGCACGCCTCTGCGGGAAACAGGCCCTCGGCGAGAAACACAACCACCGCGGGAACACAACCACCGCGGGAAACACAACCACCGCGGGGAACACAACCACCGCGGAAACACACCTCCGCGGTGGGTTAGCGGGTGAGGGTATAGGCGGCTGGGTCGCGTGGGGGACGGTCCGGCGGGGTGGCGGCCGGGTGGCCGACCGCGATCGCGCCCATTGGGCGCCACCCCGCGGGCAGGTCGAGTGCCGCGGCGGCGACGTCCTGGCAGAACAGAGCGGACGAAATCCAGGCCGAGCCCAGGTTCTCCACGGCGAGCGCGACCAGCAGGTTCTGCACGGCGGCGCCCATAGAGACGGTGAACATGTCCTGTTCGGCGCGCGACCGGCGGTCGTCGGGATACGCGTGCGCGGCCGAAGTCTCCAGGCAGGGGACCACGATCAGCGGCGCCTCGCGCAGCGGCAGACCCCGCCGGGTGCGGCGACCGATCTGCTCCTCGGTGAACCCGTCGCGGCGCAGGTCCGATACCCACGCGGCGAGCATGGCGTCGAGCAGCGCGTCGCGGGCCGCCGCTGAGGCCACGATCACGAAGCGCCACGGCTCGCTGTGATGCGGAGCGGGCGCGGTCAGCGCGGCGGAGATCGCCCGGTCGACGGCGGCGATGTCGACAGGGTCCCCGGTGAACGAGCGGACCGTGCGACGGGCGGACAGCACGTCCGCGGCGCCAAGCCGGAACATGTCCTCGTCGGCGGGCCGGACCAGCACGCGGGCGCCTGGCCCGTCCGCGTCCGTGACCAGGGTGCCAAGGCCGCGCACGAGCGCGACCGGGATCTGCAGCGCCTTGCCCTTCACCAGGTCACCCGCGGCGGCGATCTCGTCGGCTACCGCGGCGACCGTGACCTCCAGGGTGTTGCCGAAAGTGTCGGGCTCTCCCCTGTGGTCGCGCAGTGGCCGCACTCCCGCCGCGCCGATCGCGGTGTCGGTCTGGCCGGCCCGCCACGGCCGGCCCATCGTGTCGGTGACGATCACTCCCACGGTCACGCCGAGTCTCGCGCGCAGCGCCTTGCGCAATCGACGAGCCGACTCGTCGGGGTCCTCAGGAAGCAGCACGACCGTGCCTGGCGCCGTGTTGGACGCGTCCACCCCCGCGGCTGCCAGCACGAGACCGTGCCTGGTCTGCGCGATGGTGGTGGCGCCGCGCCTGGCCACCACGCGCACCGTCTCCGCGGCGATCGCGTCGTCGCGGCTGGCGGCGATCACCCGGCCTTCGGCCTTGCTGACCACTTTCGACGTGATGACGAGGATGTCGCCGTCGCGCACGAGTTGTCCGCTCTCGCTCACCGCGACGGCGATCAGCGCGGCCAGGTCGTCTCCTGGCACGACTTCGGGCATCCCGGAAATGCCGGAAACGGACAGCTGCGGCAGGTCGGGTCCGGACATCACATGAGTTCCTCTGCCAGCTCGATCGCGGCGTGGGCGATCGCGGCGGTCGCCGCCGTGTCCCGCATGTAGAGCGGCAGCGCGCGGACCTCGATGCCGGCTAGCGCGGGATCGTCAGCCGCCGCCTTGTCCTGCTCATCGACCAGCCAGCCGTTGACGAGGTCCCGGCCGTAATGCGCCGCGACGGCCGCGGCCGACGTCGGCACGCCGATCGCGGTCAGGCACGCGTCGGCCATGCCGCGGACCGGCGCGCCGCCGATGATCGGTGAGACACCAACCACGGTCTTGGCCGCCGCCGCTGCCCGGATGCCTGGCACCGACAAGATCGTGCCGATGCTCACTACCGGGTTCGACGGCGGGAACAGCACGAAGTCGGCGTCGGCGATGGCCTCCAGGACGCCGGGCGCCGGGGTGGCGTTTTCCGCGCCGCGTGCCGTGATCGACAGCGCCGGGACGGACGCGTGCAGCCGGACCCACCACTCCTGGAAGTGCACCACGGACCGCGCGGGGTCGTCGAGCAGGACATGAGTCTCGATCGCGACGTCTGACATGGGCAGCAACCGGACGCCGGGCTGCCAGCGCGCGCAGAGCACGCGGGTGACTTCGGACAACGGCTTACCCGCGGCCAGCAGTTGCGTGCGGAGGATGTGCGTAGCGAAGTCAAGGTCGCCGAGTGTGAACCAGGACGGGCCCGCGTCATACGCGGCAAGCTCGTCGCGGATGCGATGGCTCTCGCCTGCCCGTCCCCAGCCCTGCTCCTCGCTGATGCCGCCGCCGAGCGTGTACATCACCGTGTCGAGATCCGGGCAGACGCGAAGGCCGAAAAGCGTGATGTCGTCGCCCGTGTTGCCGATGACGGTGATCTGGGCGCCGGGGGCCGCGATTTTCAGGCCGCGCAGGAAGCGCGCGGCGCCGACACCCCCGGCCAGCACGGTAATCCGCATGCGGACAGTGTCGCAGGTCCGCCGGCTTGGCCGGCCGTGTGGGTTCGGGTGGCGCGGGGCGCGAGCGCGGAATGATAGAACAACCCAGCCCCGGCGACCACGCACGGTGGCCTATCGCGTGCGCGTTGCGAAAATTTTGAGGGACTTACCTCGCAACTTGGACAACGAGGGGGCCAATACCACCTTCTTCGCTTGACGTGAAGCAAGACACGCGGGTGTAATTTCATTGGTGTGATTCTCCGCCCCACGGGTAGGCGGCGGGATATCAAGGGGGCTCCGAGAGGGGAGGATGCGCTTTGACTGAGGTCATCGTCCCGCTAGCGCATGTCGTCGTCCGTCCGGAAGACATCGATGACATAGGCTGGCAGGACCAGGCGCTGTGCGCGCAGACGGATCCGGAAGCGTTCTTTCCTGAGAAGGGCGGTTCTACCCGGGAGGCGAAGCGGGTCTGCCGCAGCTGTGAGGTCCGTTCCGAGTGCCTTGACTACGCGCTCGAGAACGATGAGCGGTTCGGGATCTGGGGCGGCCTGTCCGAGCGAGAACGCCGCCGCATCAAGCGTGCGGCGGTCTAAGGTAAACCCGGACATCTGGCCGTAATCCTGCCGTGGGCGCGCGCTGCAGGTATTGTTCACGCTGTCCCCGCGGGGAGGGCTGACGGACTGGCCTTCCCGCGCGCGGGGCCCCGTCAGCACCCACCCCCTACGTTTGCTGGACCTCTTGTCAACTACCGCGCCACAGACCCGGCATACCGTCACCGCGATCATCGTCGCCCATGACGGTGCTCGACTGCTGCCCCCGCTTGTCGAGGCACTGCAGGCCCAGAGCTATCCGGTCGAGCGGGTTGTCGGAGTTGACACGGGGAGCCGGGACCGCAGCGGCTCGGTGCTCGCCGAACTGATCGGCAACGACGCGGTGTTCGGCATGGACAGGAACACAGGCTTCGGCGAGGCGGTCGAGGTAGCGCTGCGGCACGGTGCCGCTACGCGCACTGACAGGACCGACCCGAACCTGCGGCGCGTCGAGTGGATCTGGCTGCTGCACGACGACTGCGAGCCCGCCCCGGAGACGCTGGAGCGGTTGCTGCGGGCGGCGAGCCGGGACCGTTCGGTAGTGGTGCTCGGCCCTAAGGTCCTTGACGGGTCCGACCGGCGCGTGCTGCGCGAAGTGGGCATCTCCATCGACCGGGCGGGCCGCCGTGTAACGGGGATCGAGCCGGGCGAGATCGACCAGGGCCAGCACGACGCAAACCGGGCCGCGATGGCGGTTGGCTCGGCCGGCATGCTGATCAGGCGGGACGTGTGGGAGCGGCTCGGCGGGTTCGACACGCGGCTCAAGCTGTTCCGCGACGACGTGGACTTCTGCTGGCGGGTCCAGGCGGCCGGCTTGCGCGTCGAGGTGGTCACCGACGCCATCCTGTACCACCGCGAGCTGTCCTCCAGGCGGCGCAGGACCACCGAGGGCAGCCATCCGCGCCGGCTTGACCGCCGTAACGCGCTGTACGTGCTCGCGGTCAACCTGCCGCTGCTGACCATGCTCAGGGTCATGGCCGGGTGCGTGGCGGGGTCGCTGATGCGGACCGCCTACTTCCTGCTGACCAAGCAACTCGACCTGGCCGCCGCGCAGATCTATGGGGTCGCAGGTCTTTTCGGGCACCCGCTCTGGCTGTGGCAGGGACGGCGCCGCCGCGCCTCAGGGCGCCGCGAGGGGTACGCCGCGGTACGGAGGTTCATCCCGCCGGGACGCACGCTGTTCCATCTCGCGGAGAGCATCGCCGGGCTGCTGTCCAGCGGTCCGCCGCAGGCGTCGGGCGGCATGCACCAGGCGACCGCGGAGGAGCCGGAGGACGAGCAGTTCGTCGACACGCAGTCGGTCATCCGCCGCTTCATCGGCAGCCCAGGGGTGCAGCTTGTCGCCGCGCTGCTCGTGATCGCCTTGGTAGCCGAGCGAAGGCTGCTCGGCACCAGCCCGCTCGGCGGCGGCGCGCTCGTGCCAGCGTGGGGCGGTGCCTCGGGGCTATGGCAGGAGTACCTCGCGGGCTTCCACGCCGTTGGAGTCGGATCGACCGCGTCGGCCCCGCCGTACCTAGCCGTCGTCGCTGCGCTGGCGACCGTGCTTGGCGGCCAGGCCTGGCTGGCCGTGGACGTCCTGCTGCTTGGCTGTGTGCCGCTGGCCGGCTTGACCGCGTACTTCGCCGCCAAGCGGCTGGTGACTTCCACCGTCGCCAGGCTGTGGCTGGCGGGGTCCTACGCGCTGCTCCCGATCGCCACCGGCGCGGTCGCGGCGGGCCGCCTCGGCAGCGCGTTCGCGTTTACTGTGTTGCCGCTGATCGGGCTGAACGCCGCCAGGATGGTCACCGCGCCGCCGCGCGCCGCGCGCCGGGCGGCATGGGCGACCGGCTTGCTGGTCGCGCTGGCGGCGGCGTTCGTCCCGCTGCTGTGGGTGTTCGGTGCCGCTTTCGCGGTGGTGGTGCTGGCCGCGAGGCGCTGGCTGTGGCCGGTCCATCCGCTCGACGCCGCGATCGTCGTGGCCACCCCCTTCGTCCTCTTGTTCCCGTGGTCGCTGCACCTGTTCGCCAACACGCGGGTGTTCTTCACCGAGGCGGGGGTGCTGCGATCAGGCCTTAGCGCGAACGCGCTAAGGCCGTCAGCCTTGCTGCTGCTCAGCCCGGGCGGGCCGGGGCTGCCGCCGGTCTGGGTCACCGCGGGTATCGGGCTCGCCGTGCTCGCCGCCGTGATACCGCACCGGCGCACTTCGCTGACCGCCAGCGGCTGGTGTGTCGCCGCCGCGGGCTTCCTCGGGGCGGTCGTGGTGAGCCGTTCTGCCGGCACACAAGCCGAAGGCGGTCAGACGGTGCACGGCTGGCCCGGCGCGGCGCTCGCGGTCGCCGCTCTCGGCCTGCTGATCGCCGCGGCTCCCGCCGCCGAGTGGCTGGCCAGCGCCGGGACGGGCCGCGGCATCGCCACCAAGCTTGGCGCTGTCGTCGCGCTCATGGCGGCGGCGACCGCGCCGGTTATTGCCGCCGGATACTGGCTGGCCGACGGCGTGCGCGGCCCCATCGGGAGCGTCACGCAGCCCGTGCTGCCGGCTTTCGTCTCCGCCTCGTCTAACAGCGAAGCCCAGTACAGGACGCTGATCCTGCGGCCGGCCGATGGGTCGCTCGACTACGCGGTCGTCAGGCAAAGCGACCCGACGCTCGGCGAGCCGGAACTGACCGCCTCCACGCCGGCGGAAACCGCGCTGAGCCAGCAGGTCGCCGCTCTCGCGGCGCCGGACGGCGCGGACGCTGGCGACCCGGGACTCGTGCTCGGTGACTTCGGCATCAGGTGGGTGCTGCTGCCCGGCCCCGTCGATCAGGCGCTGGCCCAGCGGCTGGACGCTTCCGTCGGCCTCATGCCGCTGAGCAAGGCGACCGCCTACGACCTATGGCAGGTGACAGGTCCCGTGGCACGCGTCAGGGTGATCGCTCCTAACGGCGTCGTGACACCGCTGTCGTCGCAGCCAGTTGGCATGAGCTCGGTCAGCGCCCCCGTCTCGGGCGGCACCCTGGTGCTCGCGGAGCCGTACGGCGGGTGGACGGCCACGCTGAACGGCGCCGCGCTTAAGCCGCTCGCCGCGCCTGTCGATGGCTGGGCGCAGGGGTTCGTGCTTCCGCACGGCGGCGGCAAGCTCGCTATCGCGAGGAATGACACGGCGCGCGACCTGAGCCTGATAGCCGAGATTGTCGCGCTGCTGGCGGTGATTGTGCTGGCGCTGCCCGGCAAGCGCGCCGACCCGGCCGCGGAGGCCGAAGCGCTGGCCGCCGTCCGCGCCGCGCAGCACGGCAGGCGCGCCGCGCAGCGGTCCGTGCGCGTCCGGCGTGGCGTTCGCCGCGCGCCGGTGACGGCGGATGGCGGGCATGCCGTGCGCGGCGCTGGCCGCGGCGCCGGCCTGGCCGGCCGGGCAGTTGCGGGCCTTAGCGTCGTCCGCAGGCGCGCGGCGGCTCCCCGGCCGGGCACGGAACTTGAGCTGATGCCGGGTTCCCGTGTAGGCGTGCTAGCCGATGGCGAGGACCAGTGGGACGGCGAGGAACAGTGGGACGGCGACGACCAGTGGGACGACGCCGGGCAATGGGATGACGGCGAGCGGCGGGATGACGCCAGACAGTCGGGCAATCGCACGCGACTGACTGGCCCGCAACCCACCGCTTCGCGGGGAACAGGACCAGAGCCGGCCGCGCCGTGGGAGACGGACCCGGGCGGGAAGTCGTGGGACACCGGGCCGCAGCCCGCCGCGCCCTGGGGGAACCGGGCGCAGGGGGCGGCGTGGGACACCGGCCCGCAGGCGCCACGCGGTACCGGCCCGCAGCCATCTTGGGATGGCGATTCGCAGGCGTGGGACGACGGGCCGTCGTGGGATACCGGCCCGCGTGCGCCGCGCGGTACCGGCCCGCAGCCGTCCTGGCATGCCGGCCCGCGGCTAGCACAGGGGATAACACAAGGGACCGGTCCGCAGCCCTCATGGGACGACGGTCAACAGGAGTCGTGGGACGACGGTCCGCAGGAGTCATGGGATACCGGCCCGCACGTGTCGCCCGGAACCGGTCCGCAGGCCTCGTGGCGCGACGTTTCCGAGCCCTCCTGGGACGCGGGGAACGCGGGCGGGCGAGAGCCCGCTCCTGAGCGCAATGGGCGCGCGGAACGGCACTCGCACCGGGCGCGCAGGCATGGCCGCCCGAGCCACAGGCGCGGCTCAGGCGAGCGTTCAGGCAAAGAAGGTGAATCCTGATGCGCCGCGCCGCCCTCGTCGGCCTGGTGCTGGTCGTGCTCGCCGTTGCCTACCTGGCGGCCTGGCGGACAACGCCCGCCACCTCCAAGCCAGCCTCGCAGCAGGTCGTGTCCAACAGCAGCGCCGTGACCTCGGTCACCCGTTCTTGCCCACCGCCAGGCCCGAACACGGGTACCGCGCACATCGCGATGATCGCGATGCCGTCCGCCGCGCAGGTCGCCAAGCCGGGCCACACGCCCACCGGAGCGGTCGCGCTGGACGCCGTCCAGCCCGCGGCGGTCCCGTCCGCTCCCGCTACGGTAAAGAAGAAGCCGAAGCCCGCCACGACCTCGACCGCCGCAGCCGGCGGGCAGCCGTCCGCGACCCCGTCGGCTACCGCTACGGGCAAGCGGCCCACCCCGACCGCCAAGCCGACCGCGACGCCCGCGCAGCCTGTCACCGTGTCCGTTCCCGGCACACCCGCTACCGTCGAAGCGCCGCAGGCGCCCATGCTCGGCGGCACGTCGGTCGCGGCGACCGGGATGATGGCCGAGGGCTTTGAGGCGGAGCAGGCGGACGCGTCAGGCATGGGGACGGTCAGCTGCACGCATCCGGGCTCCGACATGTGGTTCGTGGGCACGGGTGAGGCGGCGGGGGCTCCCGTCGTCCGGCTGTACCTGATGAATACCGGTGACCTGGCGGCCAGCGTGGACGTGACCATCCTGACCGACGCCGGCTTGCAGGCCGGGCTTGGCAGCGCCATCACCGTCGCGCCGCGTCAGGTGGTCGCCACGGACATGATTCCTTACATCCACGGCTCAGAGGCGCTCGCGCTCCACGTGCAGACGACGTCAGGGCAGGTGGCGGCCTCGGTCTGGGAGGGCGGCGCCAAGGGCACCTGGCTGCCGCAGGCAGCCGCGCCTGCCAACCTCCTGGTGATACCGGGACTCACGGTCGCCAGCAGCGCCGCCCGGCTTTTCGTGTCGGTTCCCGGCGGCAACGACGCTCGGGTCAAGGTGGTCGCGTTCACCGCGCAGGGCCGGTTCCCTCAGTTCGGCTCGGCGCCTATCGACGCGCCGGCGGGCGCCACGTCGTCGTTCCCGTTGACGTCGCTCGGCGCGTCGGCCGCGGCGCTCGAGCTCAGCTCCAACGTCCCGATCACCGCTGGAGTGCTCGTTCCCGGGGCAGGGATCGGCTCGTTCACGACGGCGGTCGCGCCGGTGCGGGAACAGGGCGTGGTGGCAGGCAACCCAGCCGTGCGCGGCCTCACGGTGGGCTTGGTGCTCACCGCTCCGGACAAGGCGGTGAGCGTGAATATCACCGTCATACCGTCCGGCGACGGCGGCGCCGCGGCCGCGGCGGGCCTCACGCCGCAGCTCGCGACGGTCCCGGCCGGTCACACCGTCGCGGTGACCGTGCCGCGCCCGCAAGGCAGCCGGCAGCCGTTCGCGATCGTGATAACGCCGCTGGCCGGGTCCGGCCCGCTCTACGCGGCGCGCGTGGTGACTACCGGCACAGGAGGGCTGTCCGCGTCGTTGCTCTCGCTGCTGCCCGTGCCGAGCGCGCTCACGGCCATTACCCTGCCGACGGCGCGGAACTCCTACACGGCGATCCTGCCCTAGCGGCGGGGATCAGTCGAAACCGTCGCGGTATCCCGGATCGATCGCCTCCGGGTCAAGCCCGAGCACCCGTGCGAACTCTTCGACGATGACGTCGAAGATGAGGTCGCTGAGCTCGTCGTCGTCTTCGGCCCGGGCGAGCAGTGGACGCCGGTACACCACGATGCGCGCCGCCGTGGCCGGGCTGACGGGGTGGTGCGGGTCAGGCGTGGCCGGCACTACCCGCGCGAGCGGGAGCGGACCGCTGTCATCGGCCAGTTCCTCGGCCTCTGGGACCTCCTGGACGGCGAATTCGACGTTCGCGAGTTCGTTCTCCCATCGTGGTTCGAGCCGCGCGACGGCGTCGAGCACCAAGTCGTCGAACTGCTGCGCGCGGGTGCGGTACAGCGGCACTCCCGGCGGCACCAGCCGACCGCGCAATCCGCGTCCTCTGCGGTCCCGCCGCCGGACGTCGCGCCTGGGAGCTGAGCCGTCTTCACCGCCGTACACAGTCACTGAGCGTATCGCTGCGGGGCACCTAGCGGGTACCGCCAGCCCAGACAAAACGACACGATCGTGAACGGGGCCGGGTGGTGGCGTAACCGCTTCCGGGTAGGTACCGTCAGCCGTTGTGAGCGACGACGAATCCGGCCCGGTGGCCTGGGGGACGGCCCTGGCCGGACCCGCAGACGGCGCTCGCGTGCGCAGGGCTTTTGTGCGTGCTGGCGGGGATCGCGCTGCTATCGTGACCGCTAACGATCAGGTGAGCGAGGTGGGCTGGTGAACTCCCGATGCTGCTCACGTACCGCGTGCAAGCAACCTCCCGTCTATACGCTCACGTACGTGTACCGCGACTCCACGGCCGTGCTCGGACCGCTGGCGGCCTATGTCGAGCCGCATTGCTATGACCTGTGCGAGAAACACGCCGCGCGGCTTGTCGTCCCGCGCGGCTGGGACGTGGTGCGCCTGCCGCGGGACCCGGCGCAGGAGCGCGCGGACGACCTGGAGGCGCTGGCGAACGTCGTTCGCGAGGCCGGCCGCCCGGAACGCGTTCGCCGTGAGGGTTCGATCGCCGCGCCGCACTCCGCCGCGCCAGGAGGTTCGCCGCTCCCCGGCGCCTCCGAACCGGTAGGCCAGGGCGTCGAGGTCGGCCGACGCGGCCATCTGCGCGTCCTGCGCTCCGCGACCGACGAATAAGCGTCCGCAAAGAAATATCGGCGGCAGCCGAATCAGCAGCGATCAAGACGCATAATTGTCGTGGTCAAACTGGCGGCGTTATTCTCCTGGCGTAATTCCGAAAAAATGTGATGTGTCAGGGCGCGAACCGGTTAGGGTGGGGTACCTCCGGAACGCGACCACTGAGCGGCGCCCCTACGGTAACATCTAACACGGTAGTCACCTGAGGAGGCGAAGTGAGCACCGAACCATACGGGGAGATTGCGAAGCAGCTGAGGGCAGGGTACCCGAATGGCGCTGCCGCCTGGGACAACATCGAAGCCTGGCTAACGGGCAGCATTCCGCTCGTGCCACAGGCGGAGTTGCGCGAATTCCTCGATAAAGTGCTGGTCGGGGCCGCGCCTATGGATCTTCTTTACGAGTGCTTCTGGCGGAACATTCCCTTTGGGACGGGCGGTGTGCGGGGCACGGTCGGCTTCGGGCCAAACCGGATCAATCCCACGGTCGTGGCGCTCACGATTCAGGCGCACTGCAAATATCTTGACGCCTTCTTCGCCGCTGGCAGGGGTGCCGGAATAGAGCGGTCCGTCGTGATCGCGAATGACATTCGCGAATTCCACGACTTGTCCGACACGTGGTCGAAGTTCTTGAGCCATAATCCTTACCACGCGGTTAATGGCGACCCGGGACTGCAGGTAACTTCGCGGAATCTGGCCTTCCTTTCGGCCGGGGTATACGCGAGGAACGGGTACGTCGTCTATATGCTCAAGCCGGGCGACCGGACGGCTTTCCTTACCACGCCGGAACTCTCGTTCCTGATTCGCTGGCTGCGCGCGGCGGGCGGCATTAACCTGTCCGCATCGCACAATCCGCCCGACGATAACGGCGTCAAGGTCTACGACGAGAACGGCGGGCAATATCTTCCGCCCGATGATCAGGAACTAACGGACCTGACGAAGAAGATCCGCGAGGCGGACCACATGCCTTACGAGGAAGCCGTGGCCGCGGGTCTGGTTCGGGACATTCCCGGCGAGGCGCTCGCGGACTACCAGTCGCTATATCTCGACCGCGCGCACGAGCGCGGCCTCGGCTCGACAAACGGCAGCAAGATCCTGTTCACGCCACTAGGCGGCTGCGGCGGACGGACCGTCAAGGTCGCGCTCGAAAGCCTCGGTTATGACGTGTTCATGCCGGATAGGGAGGGCCCAGAAGGAACCGGACCCGACGGCACGCACGGCACATTCGGCGCCATCCCGATGCGGATCGCCAACCCCGAGGTTCCGGAGTCGACCCGCCTTTCCAAGGAGGCGGCGCAGTCGTTCGGCGCCGGCCTGGTCCTCGCCTCCGATCCCGACGCCGACCGGCTTGGCGCGGAGGTATATCACCAGGGCGGCTGGCGTCACCTGACCGGGAACCAGATCGGCACGATCCTGTCCTACTACCTGCTGCTCGACCCGGCCGGCCCGCGACTGCGCGGCGCGGTCTACGAGACAGCGGTGACCACGCTCGCGGTGCGGGCGATCGCGGACCGGGCCGGATGCGACCACGTGGTCAGCGACCTGCTCGTCGGCTTCAAATACATCGGGCACGCGGTGCACGAATACCTGAAGCAGTGCGAGAAGGAAGGCCGGACGCCTTCTGACACCGAACTCCTGGTGTTCGCGACCGAAGAGTCCCACGGTTATCTCGACACGCCGAAGATCCGCGACAAGGACGCGATGGCGGCCGCCTTGTATCTCGCGAGGCTGCACGAACAGCTGTCATCGTCCAACGCGACGCTGGTGGACTATCTCGAGCGCATCTACGCGGAGGTAGGCGGTTTCGGGGACACCGGCCGGTCGCTGATCATCCCGGGCAGTCGCGGCTTCCAGGCGATACAGGACGTCATGAAGGTCCTGCGCGGCACACTTCCCGATGAGTTCGCCGGAGTTCACGTCCAGCGAATCGACGACCGTCGTGACGCCGCGTTCGGGCCGCATGCCAGCGATACCGATTGGGAAGCACGCAACTTCATCACGTTCTGGTTCGAATACGGCCGGATCACCTTCCGGCCGAGCGGCACGGAGCCGAAGCTGAAGTTCTATGTGCAGACCGAGGGCGCACCGGCGGGGGCCGACGCCCAGGCGTATGCGCAAGCCCTGGCGGCCCAGGTGTACCAGTTCCTGCTCGGCATCGTGTCGGATGTCTTCAGGGAGATCAGGCTGGACGAGGCCTTCGCGTCGCTTCCTGACGTCATCGCCGTGGAGACGAAGCAGGTCCTGCAGGACCAGGTCGCCAGCGAACTGCTCGGCCATGTTTCCAGCCAGGACTACCACCTCGACCTCACCGCCGGGTGGCTAGACCGGCGTGTCGCAGGCCTGGTGCCCGGGTCGGCTTCCTGGAAGGCGGTCGAGGGGGCGTTGCGGTCCGCGGCCGCCACCTGGGGTGCGCTCGAGTCGGAGCGCGTCGATTCGGTGTTCGGCTATCTTCGTGAGCAGGCGGGCTGATCTAGGCGGTGGGTGGGGAAATGTTGACGTTCGGAACTGATGGCATGCGCGGTAAGGCGAACACGCAGCTTACTGCCGAGGTCGCGGTCATGCTTGGCCGCACCTCGGCGCGCAGGCTTGGCGAGTCGGAGTGGCTGATCGGCTGGGACACGCGCATCTCCTCCGAGATGCTGGCCGCGGCCTTCTGCGCCGGCATCGCGTCAGCCGGCCAGACGATCAACTCGCTGGGAGAGATCCCGACCGCGGCGATCGCGTTCTCGTCCAGGCGACGCGGCATGCCGGGCGCGATGATCACCGCGTCGCACAATCCGTACGAAGACAATGGCATCAAGATTTTCGGTTCCGACGGGGTCAAGCTGCGCAGGGATATTGAAGTCGATATTCAGGAGGAGATGTACGCCGGCGGCGCGGCCGCGCCGCGAGGCGCCACCGGCCGCATCAGATGGACCAGCTCATCCGATCTTCGCCGGGAATATCCGGACTGGCTCATCGAGCGGGCCAGGGGAATCGACGCGAGCGCGCTGAATATCGCCGTCGACTGCGCTAATGGCGCCGCCTACAAAGTCGGGCCCGCCACCCTCGGCGCGACGGGGGCAAGGGTGCGGCGGCTGGCGTGCCGCCCCGACGGCGTGAACATCAACTATGAGTGCGGCTCCACCAACCTTGGCAAGCTGCGCAAAGCGGTCATCGGCCATGGCCTTGATTTCGGGCTGGCATTCGACGGGGACGCCGACCGTGTGCTCGCCGTGGACAGTCAGGGCGACCTTATCGACGGCGATGAGATCATCGCCATTCTCGCCCACCACCGGGCGAAAACCGGCCAGCTCGCCAACAACGGCGTCGTGGTGACCGAATGGAGCAACCTCGGGCTGCTGCGCAGCCTGCGTGATTCCGGGATGGAGGTAGAGGTCTGCCCGGTAGGCGACAAAGCGGTGGCGGACGCCATGGACCGGACGGGTTTCACGGTCGGCGGCGAGCAGTCGGGCCACGTAATCCTGAAGGATCTGCTGCAAGTCGGCGACGGTGTATCGACGGCGATCGAGCTTGTTGAGGCGGTTGTGAGCGCGGGCTTGCCGTTGCGCGAGGCGGCGCGCAGCGCGATGCGCAAGTTCCCGCAGCGAACGAAGAATGTGCAGGTCGCCTCTTCGCCGGCGATAGTCGTGAAGGAACTCGAGTCGGAGCGGGTCACGCTTGACGCCTCACTCGGCGAGGGCGGACGGCTTGTGCTGCGGGCGAGCGGAACCGAGAACGTGGTGCGAGTTATGGTTGAGGCGGAAGACTGGGGCGCCCTGGAACGAGCCCAGGCAAGCGCCCTGGACCTGCTTAAGCCCTATATGCCGCAGATGGCCTAGCGCCGCCGGGAAGTGCTTAGGCTGGCCACAGGCGCCACGGACCGTTCAGAATAAGGGACTTTCATGGAACTTGACGACTGGCTGCTTGAAATTATCGTCTGCCCGAAGTGCCGCGCGGGGTTGCGCGCCGACGACGCGGCGAGCGAGCTAGTGTGCACCGGATGCGGGCTGGCGTACCCGGTCCGCGACAACATTCCGGTTCTGCTTGTGGACGAGGCACGGCAACCGGAGAGCCAGCCGGGAAGCCCCGGGTGAACACCCCGCACGGCGGCGTGGCGCTCGCCGCGTTCCGGCTCGACGATCCTGAGCTGGTCGAGTCCGGGGATCCTGGCGGGATGCTTCGGCAGATCGCGTCTTCCGCCGCCCAGGTCCGCACCGCGCTGCGGGCCTGCGACGAGACCGACCTGTCTGTGCTGCGGCCGGAGAGCCGGCCGCGCGCGATCATCACTGCCGGGGCGGGCGGCTCGGTCTTCGCCGGCGACACGCTGGCGGCGATCTGCGGGCCGCGATCGCCCGTCCAGGTCATCAGCGTGTCGGGCTATCAGCTTCCCGGCTGGGTTGGCGCCGCGGACCTGGTGATCGCGGTGTCCCGCTCCGGACACACCGCCGAGGTGCTCGCCCTGGCCACGGAGGCGGCCCGCCGCGGCTGCGACCTTGTCGGGGTCGGCGCGCCTGGCTCGGCTCTGCAGCAGATAGCGCACTCGGCGCGGGGCACATTCATCCCCGTGACCCACAGCGGACCGGCGCGGTGCACACCATGGTCGCTGACCGTCCCGCTGCTGGTGATCGCGACGCGGCTTGGCGTGGCGCGGGTCGACGCGGCCGCGTACGAGGTCGCGGCGGCCGCGATGGAAGACATCTCACACCAGTGCCGCCCGTCCAGCGAGTCTTTCGTCAACCCGGCGAAGTCGCTCGCGCTTGACCTCGTCGGCACGCTGCCCTTGATCTGGGGCGCCTCCCCGCTCGCGGCGACGGCGGCGCGGCGGTTCGCGTCCCAGCTCGCCGCGAACGCGAAGTACCCGTCGCTGGCGGGCGTGCTTCCGGACGTGGGGCACGATCAGGTGGCTGCCTTCGACGGGCCGTTCGCGCCGGCGCCCGAGCCGGACTTTCCCGCGGCCGAGGATTTTGACGACAGCTCGTTCGACGAGCTTTCCGAGGAGGATGTCAGCTCGCTCGACGACGCGGCGCCCAACCAGGCGCTGCTGCGGCTCATCCTGCTCGCCGACCCGGCCGGCGAGCACACCGCGGTGACGCGCGCGCGGGAGGGCGCCGCGACGCTCGCCGCGGCGCGGGGGATCGAGGTGTCAGAGATCGCGATGGACGCCGCCGAGCCGCTGCTTCGCCTCGCCGGCGCCGTTCAGCTTCTTGACTACGCTTCGGTGTACCTGGGGATCGCGTGCGGGATCGACCCGCTGGCGATCGCGGCGATCAAGGATCTGCGGGACCTGACGGAACCCCCGGTGTAGCACGCAGATGAGGGCCGTCATAGCCGCGCTCGCGGCCAACCTGGGCATCGCCATTGCGAAGTTCATCGCGTTCCTGGTCACCGGCTCGACGTCGATGCTGGCGGAGGCCGTTCACTCGGTCGCCGACACGGGCAACGAAATACTGCTGCTTATCGGCAGCGGCAGGTCGCGGCGGGCGAGAACGGAGCTGCACCAGTTCGGATTCGGCAGGGAGCGCTATTTCTACGCGTTCGTTGTGGCGGTGCTGCTCTTCACCGTGGGCGGGCTCTTCTCGATCTACGAGGGCGTACACAAGATCATGCACCCCGAGCCGATCTCAGACGCGCCTGTCGCCTTCGTGGTGCTGGCCGTCTGTGTCGTGCTTGAGTCGTTCTCGCTGCGGACCGCGGTCAAGGAGGCGAACCATGTGCGATCCGGGCAGAGCTGGCGTTCGTTCGTGCACGCCACCAAGTCGCCGGAACTCCCTGTCGTCCTCATGGAGGACCTGGCGGCGCTGCTCGGCCTGACGTTCGCCTTCCTCGGCGTGCTGCTGTCGGTCCTCACGGATTCGGGCGTCTGGGACGGTGTGGGCTCTGTGTCCGTTGGGGCGCTGCTCGTGTGCGCTGCGTTCATAGTGGGCTATGAGACGAAGAGCCTGCTGCTCGGGGAGGCGGCAAGCCCCGAGGTCTCCGCGTCGATTGTGGCGGCGCTTGAGGAGGGGCCAGAAGGGTTCCGGGTAATCCACCTGCGCACCTCGCATGTCGGACCAGACTCGCTGCTTGTCGCGGCCAAGGTCGCGGTGCCTGGCTCGCTGACCGCCGCCGCCCTGGCGGCCAGGATCGACGCCGCGGAGAAGCGGGTCAGGGCAGAGGTGCCGATCGCCGAGACCATCTATCTCGAGCCAGACATCTACGCGCCGGGCCGCGATGACGACACCGACCCCTCGATCCAGGTGGTCCGCCGCAGCCGCGTAGCCCGTGTGGTCCGCCGCACACAGGCCGCCGGCCCGCAGGCGTCTGGCCCTCCGGCGGCCCGCCCCGGCGAAGATGCGGGTCCCGACGCTGCCCCGCCGGCGGAACACCCTCACCGCGACGACGACGAAGCCCCTCGCTTAACACCCGCCACACGTTACTGCGAAGACTTTTGTCATAGCGAAGACTCTTCGGTCGTATAGCGGGAGAAATCTTCGCCTAAAAATAGTTTTCGTATTAGTGTCCGCTAGAAGCCGCTCCACGTGAGACGCTTGGTGATGTGTGGGAGAAACGATGCTGTAGGGACGACTGCCGGGGCTGCCGGGGGGTCTAGTGGCGGCCGTCGGCGCCCCCTGCGCCGCCTGCACCGCCTGCACCGCCTGCACCGCCTGCACCGCCTGGACCGCGGTAGGCGCCGAGGGCGCGCAGTGCGCGTTCCTTCTCGAAGTCGAGCGCACGTTCGGGGGTGGCGGGCACGTGTCCGGTACGCCGTCCCAGGTCGGCCACGGCCGCGCGGACCGAAGGCTCGGTGAGGACGCGCAGCCCGAAGGCGAGCGCCGCCGGCGTGATGTCGTAACGCTGCTCGATCCGCAACGCCACCGTGATCGCGGCCAGGTCCTCGTCGGTGAACTGACGGTGCGCGGGACCTCGCCCCGAAGGCCGGTCCCGCAGCGAGGGGAGCAGGCCCAGGTCTTCGCGGTAGCGAAGCATCCGTGGGGACATTCCAAGACGTTTCGCTGCCTCCGAGATCCGCATGGGCGCGATCTTAACATTATCGTGTAAGAAACTGCCTCCTCGGCATGCACCGCTCCAGATCATCCCGTAGCGTCGTGCTCGTTGCCTCTATCCGATGAAGGAGTTAGTGCATGAGCACTGAACCGTACAAGGTCGCCGACATTTCCCTCGCCGACTTCGGCCGCAAGGAGATCCAGCTCGCCGAGCATGAGATGCCCGGCCTGATGGCGGTGCGCGCCGAGTACGCGAAGACCCAGCCGCTCAAGGGTGCCCGGATCACCGGCTCGCTGCACATGACGATCCAGACCGCGGTGCTGATCGAGACCCTGACCGCGCTCGGCGCGCAGGTCCGCTGGGCGAGCTGCAACATCTTCTCCACCCAGGACCACGCAGCGGCGGCGGTCGCGGTCGGGCCGGACGGCACCCCCGACGACCCCAAGGGCATCCCGGTCTTCGCCTGGAAGGGCGAGACGCTCGAAGAGTACTGGTGGTGCACCGAGCAGGCGCTGACCTGGCCCGGCGGCGCGGTGCCGAACATGATCCTCGACGACGGCGGTGACGCCACGCTGTTCGTGCACAAGGGCGCCGAGTACGAGCAGGCCGGCGCCGTCCCCAGCCCGGCTGAGGACGACAACGAGGAGTGGCGGGTCATCCTCGACCGGCTGCGCAACTCCCTCGCCGACGCGCCCGGCAAGTGGACCGAGGCCGCGAAGACGATCAAGGGCGTCACCGAGGAGACCACGACCGGCGTGCACCGGCTGTACGAGATGGCCAAGGCGGGCACGCTCAAGTTCCCGGCGATCAACGTCAACGACTCGGTGACCAAGTCCAAGTTCGACAACAAGTACGGCTGCCGGCACAGCCTGATCGACGGCATCAACCGCGGCACCGACACGCTGATCGGCGGCAAGGTCGCGCTGGTCTGCGGCTACGGCGACGTGGGCAAGGGCTGCGCGGAGAGCCTGCGCGGCCAGGGCGCCCGGGTGATCATCACCGAGATCGACCCGATCTGCGCGCTGCAGGCGGCGATGGACGGCTACCAGGTCACCACGCTTGAGGACGCGCTGCCGCAGGTGGACATCTTCGTTACCACGACGGGCAACAAGGACATCATCACCGCCGGTCACATGGCCCAGATGAAGCACCAGGCGATCGTCGGCAACATCGGCCACTTCGACAACGAGATCGACATGGCCGGCCTGGCCGCGATCCCCGGGGTCAAGCGCATCAACGTCAAGCCGCAGGTCGACGAGTGGGTGTTCCCCGATGGGCACACGATCATCGTGCTGTCCGAGGGACGCCTGCTGAACCTCGGCAACGCCACCGGGCACCCGAGCTTCGTGATGAGCAACAGCTTCACCAACCAGGTGATGGCGCAGATCGAGATCTTCACCAAGACCGACGAGTACCCGATCGGCGTGTACACGCTGCCCAAGCACCTGGACGAGAAGGTCGCCCGGCTGCACCTGGACGCGCTCGGCGTGAAGCTGACCGTGCTGTCCAAGGAGCAGGCCGACTACATCGGCGTGCCCGTGGAAGGCCCGTACAAGCCGGACCACTACCGTTACTAAGTCACACCAGATGAACGGCGGCTCGCCGGACGAATACATCGCCGACCCCGGCCTCGCTGAGGTCGGGGATCGGCGTATTCGCTATTCGGAACGAAGCATGCCGCTTCTGCGCGCCCTAACTCACCGTTTCACCGCTGAGCGGCCATTCGACGGGATGACCGTCGCGGCCTGCCTGCACGTGACGGCTGAGACGGCCGTGCTGACCCGGCTGCTGCGGGCCGGCGGCGCTCGCGTGGCGCTGGCGGCGTCCAATCCGTTGTCCACCCAGGACGACATCGCCGCCGCGCTCGCGGCCACCGAAGGCATCGATGTCTTCGCCCGGGCCGGCGTGGACAGGCGCACGTACTACGAGCACATCGGGCTCGCGCTCGGCGCCGAGGGCCCGGACCTGGTCATTGACGACGGCGGCGACCTGGTGAACACGCTCGTCACACGGGGGGGCGACCCCCCGAAATCCCCCCGCGTACGGGGGGGCCGGCCCCCCCGTACCCCCCTGGGAGGGGTCGAGGGGACCACGACCGGCGTGCTGCGGCTGCGCCGGATGGCGGCCGAGGGCGCGCTCGCCTTCCCGGTGATCGCGGCGAGCGACACCCCGGTCAAGCGCCTCGTCGACAACACGCACGGCACCGGGCAGTCGGTCATCGACGGATTGCTGCGCGCCAGCGGGATGCTGCTCGCCGGGAAGACCGTGGTGGTCGCCGGGTTCGGCTCATGCGGCATAGGGATCGCCGAGTGCGCGCGCAGCCTGGGCGCACGGGTGATGATCACCGAGGTGGACCCGGTCCGCGCGCTCGACGCGGTGCTGCGCGGGTTCCGCGTGCTCACGCTCGCCGACGCCGCGCCGCTCGGCGAGGTATTCATCACCGCGACCGGGACGGCAGAGGTCATCACCGGCGAGCACATGGCGATGATGCGGGACGGCGCGGTGCTGGCCAACGCCGGGCACTTCGACGTGGAAATCGACGTCCGGGCGCTCGAGGACCTGGCGGTCACCGTCCACCCGGACGTGCGGCCGCACGTCGACGCGTTCGAACTGCCCGACGGCCGCCGGCTGCTCCTGCTCGCCGAAGGCCGCGTGGTCAACCTCGTCGCCGCCGACGGGCATCCGCCTGAGGTGATGGACCTCGCGTTCGGCATCGAAGCGCTGGCGCTCGCCTGGCTGGCGGGGAACGCCGGAAAGCTGAGCCCGGACGTGCACCCGGTGCTGCCCGACATCGACGCCGAGGCCGCCCGCCTCGTACTCGCCGCGCTCGGCGCCGAGATCGACGTGCTTACCCCCGCCCAGCGCGCCTACCTGGCCTCATGGCATTTCGGCTCCTAATTCCACCCCACTCGCTCTGCTAGACCCCGCTCGTCTCCGGGCGCTTTTGGCTGCTGTCTTCCCTCGTCGCTCGTCGCTGCGCTCCTCGCTCCTCAGTCCAGACAGCAGCGCGCCCTTCGACTCGCGGGAAAATCCGGCGGCCCTTTGGCTCGCGGGAACCCCGCAAACGGTTACCGGGTGGAATGTTTCATTTCTGGTAAAGGTGCTTTGATTATTCCGGGAAACGGAGCCGGACAAAATGGAAACAGAAGCCGGTTCCGAATATGTCGCATTGGCAGCGAAGGTCGAAAAGCTTATCCAGGCGCGCGCCCGGCTGAACCGGGGAAAGGCCCAGCTCCGCGCCCATATGCCCCGGCCGGTGTCCGCCGCGAATTGTGTCGCACCTTTGCCGGCTGTCAAAGCGCTGCTGGACGCGACCGCGCGGTCCGCCCGATGGCACAAGATCGCCTCACCCGCCTCACCCGCCTCGCGCGTCCGGAGTTCCGCTCCGGGGCTGTGGCCCCCTGCCCCACTCTTGCCGGGGCTGTGGCCCAAAGCCCCAGAACGGCGCGGCACCGCTGGCCACTGCCGCCCCGATGCCCCCTCGCTTGCCACCGCCGGCGTCGGCCTGGTGAGGTGGGCGGCCCCCCGCGCTCATCTTGCGAGCGCTGTGGCCCACCGCGCTCAATCCCGCGGCGGTTCTAGCAGGGTGATGCGCGACGAGAGGGACTGGCGCGGTTGGTGTCGCGTGTGGGGCCGCCAGCCATGAGCCCAAGCGCCCGCCAGGTGAGGTGAATGGCCCCTTGCCCTCAACTTGTGGGGGCAAGGGGCCATTCACCTCGATGAGATGACTTGGCGGGGTGAGATGAGATGACGGGTCGGGGTGACGGGTGCGCGGGGAAAGGGGAAACGCAGGGGTGGGTACCGTGATGCGGCCGGCCGTGCCGCGGGCCAGGATCGGCGCATGGGAGACAGTGGCCCGATCGTCCTCCAGCTCGAGGTACTCAGGGGTGACCAGGAACCGATGTCAGGTGTGGTGCGCGCGGCCGACGGGCAGGCGCGCGAGTTCAGCGGCTGGTCGGAGTTGTTCGCCGCGCTGGCGACGCTGCTGGCGCGGAGTCCGTTAGCGCGTCCGCCAGTTCCGGGCGGGCGGTGATGCCGAGCTTGGCGTAGGAGCTCGTCAGGTGGTTTTCCACGGTCCGCTGGGTGACGAACAGAGCCTGTGCGATCTGGCGGTTGGTGCGGCCCGCGGCCGCGAGCTCGGCGACGCGCAGCTCACTTGGGGTGAGGGCGTCGCGCCCGCGTATCGCGTCGCGGCGGGGCCTGCCGCCCGCGGCCACGAGCTCTTCCCTCGCGCGGGCGGAGACCGCGGTCCCGCCGAGCGCGTGCGCCAGGTCAAGGCTCTCCCTGAGCAGGTCCCTGGCGGCGGCCCTGGTGCCTGTCCTGCGGCGGGCGGCGCCGAGGTCGAGCAGCGCGCGAGCGAGTTCCAGCCTGGCGGTCGACCGCCGCAGTACGCTCACCGCCTCGGTGAGCAGCTCTATGCCGCGGCCGCCGCCCTCGACGAGCCCCGCGGCGCGCAGCGCCACCCCGATCTCCCTGCTGGCACCCCAGCGGCTGGCCAGGTCGATCTCCTCACGGGCCAGGCGGCGGCCGGCCTCGATGTCGCCCAGGGCGCTGTGCGACAGCGCCGCGGCCGAACGCCAGGCGATGGCCGCGGGGTTGACGATGCCCCAGCGGGTGGCGAGCGTGCCGACCGTGAGCAGTTCGGCGACCGCGGCCTCGTGGTCTCCGCAGGCGGCGTGCAGGCAGCCGCGGGCGTACTGCGCCACGTTGAACGGGAAAACGGGGAACAGTTCGCCTTCCAGCAGGCCGCGCTCGGCGAGCAGCGTACGGGCCTGCGCGGTGTCGCCGGCATCGATCAGCGTGGGCACGATGAACGCCGTGGACAGCACGGCGACCCACGTGTCGCCGGCCTCGAGCGCCTGCTGGCCGAAGGCCAGCGCCAGCCTGACGTCGCCGTCGCGGGCCGCGATGTGCGCCGCGATGGCGGCCGCGATCGCCGCGGCCAGCGGCCGGCCGCGCTGTCGCGCCAGTTCCAGCCACTCCTGCACGCCCGCCGAAGCCTCGCGGCTCGCGTCGGCGAGCGCCATCACCAGCACAGCCTCCGGCAGCGCGGTCGACGTGAGCGACATCAGGCTGGATGTCGCGCGGACCGCCTCGCGCGCGTGCCCGAGCGCGCGCTGCCGCTCGGTGCCCGCCACGGTCAGCTCGATCGCGAGGTTGGCGTGCAGTTGCGGGTCGAGTGCGGTGCCCGCGTCGGCGCGCGCCAATAGCTCGGCGAGTAGCGGCCGGGTGACCGCCCTGGTGGACAGGTCCCAGCGCGCGATGTTCAGCAGCACCGCCTGCAGGGACGCGACGATCGGGTCTCGCCCGCCGCTCTGGTCGTCGTCGCCGCGGTCGGCTTCCCCGTGACCTGCCCCGCGCAGCGCCTCCCGCACCACGGCGACCGCCTCCGCGAACCTTCCGCACAGCGCCAGGGCCTCGCCGAGCGCCAGCGCGATCTCGCTCCTCCTCGGCCAGCCGGTCGCCTGGGAAAGCGCCTCGCTGAGGTGCTCGGCGGCGGTCGCCGGCGTATGGAACGTCTGCGAGGTGCCGAGCTCGTAGAGCAGGTCGGCACGGGTGCCGGCGGGCGGCGGCTCGGACAGTGCCCGCTCCAGGCACTGGGCGGCTACCTCGGGGGCGCCGCGGCCCCGGGCATCGGCCGCGGCCTGACGCAACCGGTCGGCCACCCACGGGTCGCCTTCGGCCGCCGCGGCGAGCAGGTGCACGGTTACCTCCGCCGAGGACGCGCCCTCGGCGACGAGCAGCAGGGCGGCTCGCTTGTGCCACTGCTGCCGCACCGGGGAGGCGAGGTCCTCGTAGACCGCGGACCTGACAAGCGGGTGCAGAAACCGCAGGCTCCGCTCGCCTTCGACGAGCTGCTCGGCCATGAGCACGGCTACCGCGTCGGCGCCTGTCCTGGGGTCGAGATCGGCGAGTCGGGCGGCCCGCGCCGTGCTTGCCGACGTGCCGAGCACCGCGATCGCGCGGGCGACGGCTAGCACGCTGGCCGGCGTCCTGGCGAGCCGCAGCAGCACGTGCCTTGAGACCGCGTCGGGGGTCAGCCGCCGCAAGTGGGGTACGTCGGCGTCTGTGCCTTTGACGCCTTCGGCGGCGAGGGCGGTGAGCAGGCCGTGCAGCAGCAGCGGGTTACCGCCGGTCAGCTCGCGGCAGGCGGCGAGGAACGCCGCCGCTGGTGCGCCGCCGAGCGCCGCCGACACGAGCCGCGCGCAGCCGTCCGCACTCAGCGCGCCCGGGCGCAGCGCGCGCACGGCGGGGTCGGCGGCAAGCCCGGCGGTCAGTGCCTTCTGCCGTGCGGTGCCCGAGCGCGGCTCACGCACCGTCACCGCGAGCAGCACGGGCAGGCCCTCGAGGCGCCGGGCGAGGTGGGCGACGAACCGCTGTGACGGCGGGTCGGCCCAATGCAGGTCGTCGATAGCTAGCAGCAGCGGCGCGCGCTGCGCGATGTCGGCCGTCAGCCAGTACAGGCCGTGCAGCACCGCGTAGGAGTCTTCCTCCCGCGGCCCGCCGGTCTGCGTCAGCGCCAGGCCCGCCAGCGTCACGGCGTCTTCGGCCGGCCGCCCTTCAGCCCGCAGTTCCAACTCAAACAACTGTCTGACGACACCCCAGGCGTAGCCGTCTTCGTACTCGGCGGCCCGCGCGGTCAGCACAGTCATCCCGGCGTCGGCCGCCCGCTCGCAGGCGTGCGCGAGCAGCCAGGTCTTCCCTATCCCTGCCGCGCCCTCAACGAGCAGCACCGAACCTGTCCCCGCGCATGCGGCATCGATGGCCGCCGTGATGGCGGCGAGTTCCGCTGCCCGCTCCAACAGCAGGCGCTCGGGCGAGCGCCCAGGACCCATGCCGGTGATGGTAGGAGGCCGCCTGAGCCGACGCCAGTCCCCGCAGAAAGATTTCAGCGGCGCGGCAGAGGCGGCGGTGTAGCGGCCTAGCTCCCCGCCGGTACCAGGAGACTGTCAGGGGGAGTCGGCACGGGCCGTTCCGGATCATGGGGTTTTGTCAGCGCCCGCCAGCCGAGCAGGGCCAGAGGGTAGATGAAGTAGCCGAACCGGGTGGACGGGTCGAGCGCGAACATGACCGCGTACCCGACCGCGAGGCGCCATGCGGCGTCCCGCGCGTCGCGCGGCGGCCGCAGCAGGATCCAGGCCGCGAAAGCCACGGCGGCAAGCACCATCAGGGCCACCGCGGCGTAGTGGCCGACGCTGCCGAGCCCGGCGATGAGATGGCCGGGGAGCGGGCTCGCCGCGGGGGTCTTGTGCTTAGTGAGACCGAGCGGGAAGTCGATGAGATTCTGCTTGACGGCCTTCACCGCGGTCGGTGTGGCGAGCGCGGCGGGCGCCGCGAGCAGGGTCAGCATGCCCGTCGCCCCCACGGTGGTCGTGGTGAACCTGAGGGCGATGCGCGGCGCGTAAGCGACCCACGCCATGATCGCGAGCACCGGTACCGCCGCCCAGGCGGTCGACTTCATCGCACAGGCCACGGCCAGAACCAAGGCGGCCCGCACCAGCTTGCCGCGGCTGGCCCAGGCCAACGTCAGGCAGAGCAGCGCGATGACTGGCGGGTCGGTAATCCCGAGCGCTAGCGGAAAGGCGATGAGCGGCGAGGCGACCGCGAGCGCGGTCATCCTCGCGACGTGGCCGCGGCAGTGCGGGCAGCCAAGGAGACGGTGCGGCGACATCACCGCGAACGCCGCCGCCACCAGCGCGATCGTGGCAAGCGAGACCCAGATTCGCGGATCGCCGAGCACGCCGGAAAGGCCGGCCGACCGGGGCAGGCCGAACAGCTCCATGACAGGCAGGTACGGGTTGTATGACTTCCAGTCATGCAGCTGGCTCGGCGGCAGGTAGGGCGTCCCGTACTTGAGCAAGTGGTTCGCCCCGCGGCCGATGACCAGTACCTCAGCCGTGGCGGGTACCTCGGTGGTCAGCCAGAACATCGGGGCGATCAGCGCGCCGCCTATTGCCACGGCCAGTGGCAGCAGCCAGTTCTTGCCGAACCAGAGCAGCATGGTAGCCACCGCGTACCCGCCGAAGGCCCAGACGGCCCAGTCGCGGTCGGCGTGGCCAGTGAAAACCGCCATCGCCCACGCGTAGATCGTGAAGGCGCCGAACCATGCCGCTACAACGCGACGCCCGGGCCAGTCGACGTGTGTCCGCCCCGGGGCCTGGGCGCCATTAGCCCGTGCCACGAACACAGTATCCAGGGTTCACACACCAAAGTCATATTCGCCTGCCACGCGTGCTCCGCAATGCCACTCGCGGGACGGGTGGGTCAGGGCAGCTTCCAGTCGACGGGTTCGGCGCCCTGGCGCTGCAGGAGCTGGTTCGCGCGGCTGAACGGACGGGTGCCGAAAAATCCGTTATGGGCGGACATGGGGCTCGGATGCGCGGACTCGATGCGCGGCACGGCGCCGAGCACCGGGGCGAGGTTACGCGCGTCCCGGCCCCACAAGATCGCGACAAGCGGCCTGTTCCGCGCCGCCAGCGCCCTGATGGCCTGCTCGGTGACCTCCTCCCAGCCCTTGCCGCGGTGCGAGGCGGGCTTGCCAGGCTCTACCGTGAGCACCCTGTTGAGCAGGAGCACGCCGCGTTCGGTCCACGGGGTCAGGTCGCCGCTGGCAGGAGCGGGATAGCCCAGGTCGGCCGAGTACTCGGTGAAGATGTTCACCAGGCTGCCCGGCAGCCTGGTGACCCTCGGGTCCACCGAGAAGCTGAGGCCGACGGGGTGGCCGGGCGTCGGGTACGGATCCTGGCCGACGATCAGCACTTTGACGTCATCGAACGGCTGCTTGAAGGCGCGCAGCACGTTCTCGCCCGACGGCAGGTACCGTTTGCCGGCCACGATCTGCTCGCGCAGGAAGTCGCCCATCTGAGCGATCTGGTCCCCGACTGGATCCAGGGCGGTGGCCCAGCCCGCCTCGACGATGTTGCTCAACGGCTCTGGCATGTGGGCGACTTTAGTGCGCCTGACGTCACGATGGGCTTGCATTACGCTTGGTTAAACGGGCTCGCAGGTAGTGCGGAGCTGGTAAAAAGGGGTAACCTGCGCATGCTGGGCGCAGGAATGCGCGGCGGGCGTCACTGTCTGTCGCCGTGGGTGCTCTGCTTGGAGCCAGACACATGGAACGATGGGGCCCATGAAAGGACGTGTGCTAGTCGTCGACGACGACGCGGCGCTCGCGGAGATGCTTGGCATCGTGCTCCGCGGGGAGGGGTTCGAGCCGACGTTCGTGGCCGACGGGGACAAGGCACTCGAGGTCTTCCGTGACACGCGGCCGGACCTGGTGCTTCTCGACCTGATGCTGCCCGGTTCTGACGGGATCGATGTGTGCCGTCAGATCAGGGGAGAGTCGGGTGTGCCGATCGTCATGCTGACGGCGAAGACCGACACGGTCGACGTCGTTCTCGGGCTTGAATCGGGCGCGGATGACTACATCCTCAAGCCCTTCAAGTCCAAGGAGCTCGTCGCCCGGATCAGGGCGCGGCTGCGGCGGACGGACGAGCCGGCACCCGAGATGCTTCAGATCGGTGACGTGACCATCGACGTGGCCGGCCACTCGGTCAAGCGCAGCGGAGAGACACTCAGCCTGACCCCGCTGGAATTTGACCTGCTTGTCGCGCTTGCCCGCAAGCCAAGGCAGGTGTTCACGCGCGAGGTGCTGCTCGAGCAGGTGTGGGGCTACCGGCACGCCGCCGACACCCGGCTGGTGAACGTGCACGTGCAGCGGCTGCGGGCCAAGATCGAGCGTGACCCTGAGCACCCTGAGATCGTTGTGACGGTTCGCGGCGTGGGATACAAGGCGGGACCTGGCTGATTTATTGATGGAGCAGTCAGCGGTAAACCCCGACGCGGTCGGCGCGCCGACAGCATCGGCGCAGGCGTCGGCCGCAGGGTCCGCCCTGCCCGCGGGAACTCCAGAGCAAGCGGCAAATCCCGGGCCCGCGTCGGGTCCGGGTGGGCCGACGGGACCGCCTCAGCGCGAGGTGCGCGCGGCCTGGGAGATGGCGCTGCGGCGCAAGAAGCTGGTGCGCTGGGTGGTCAGCTGGCTGCCGCACCGGCTCACGATCTTGATCCGCACGATCTTGCGGTGGGAGCACTCGCTCATCGCGAAGGTCAGGTTCCGCTGGCACCGCAGCCTTCAGCTGCGCGTGGTCGGCACCACGCTGGTGATCTCCGCCACGATGATCGGGGTGCTCGGGTACTTCCTTATCGCGCAGATCGCACTTGGCCTGCAGGTCAACGCCGACAACGACGCCCGCACCCAGATGCTCGGCGCGTTCAACACCGCCCGTGGGCTGCTGCCCACCCCGAGCGTGCGGCCGGACGCGAATGACGCGAGCACCCTCATGGAAAGCGTGGCGCAGGCACTGAACCCGCCAAGCGGCACCACCCAGCCGTATTACGTCGTGGTGGGGCTCAACGCTGACCTCCTGAAAGGCACTCTGCCGGAAAAGGCCGCGTACACGCCGTGGTGGAAAAGCGGCTTCGTCAACCAAGACGCGACGCTGCCCGCGGGGGTAATCTTCGATGTCCAGCAGGCACAGGACCAGAAGCAGGTCAAGGCGCAGAGCTGGCTCTACTCCGCCCCCACCACGCTGACGCTCACCGACGGCAGGAGCGTGCCCGCGGTCGCGTTCGGCACGCCGCTTGGCCAGTGGTATCAGCTCTACCTCGTCTTCCCGCTCAACCAGGAGCAGCAGACGCTTCAGGTCGTGCAGACGGCGCTCATCGGCGTCGGCATCGCGCTCGTCGCGCTGCTCGCCGCCATCGCTTCGCTGGTCACCCGGTGGGTGGTCTTGCCTGTCAGGCACGCGGCGCGGGCGGCGCAGCGGCTGTCCGCCGGTCAGCTCGAGGAGCGGATGACGGTCGGCGGCGCAGATGACCTCGGCTCGCTCGCCAGCTCGTTCAACGACATGGCCGACAGCCTGCAAGAGAAGCTGCGCGAGCTTGAGGAGCTTTCGAAGGCGCAGCGCCAGTTCGTTTCCGACGTGTCGCATGAGCTGCGCACCCCGATGACGACGATCCGGATGGCCGCGGAGATTCTGTACGAGTCCAGGGAACAGCTCGATCCCGCCGCGGCCCGGTCGGCCGAGCTGCTGCAGAGCCAGACCGAACGGTTCGAGGTGCTGCTGTCCGACCTGCTCGAGATCAGCAGGCACGACGCCAACGTCGCCACGCTCGACGCCGAGCCGGCGGACATCTGCGACATAGTGCGCGGGTCGGCCGATGACGCGCAGCAGCTCGCCGAACGTCGTGGCAGCCGCATCGAGTTCCGGCTGCCAGCCCAGGCGTGCGTCGCCGAAGTGGACCGGCGGCGAGTCGAGCGCATCCTGCGAAACCTGCTGGTGAACGCCGTCGAGCACGGCGAGGGCCGGGACGTGGTCGTCGCCGTGGCCGGGGACAGCGACACGGTGGCAGTGGCCGTGCGCGACCACGGCGTCGGGCTTGGCCCCGGGGAGGAACAACTGGTCTTCGAACGGTTCTGGCGGGCGGACCCGGCCCGGGCGCGGACCACGGGCGGCACCGGCCTCGGGCTGGCGATCGCGCTCGAAGACGCCCGGCTGCATGGTGGCTGGCTGCAGGCCTGGGGCGAGCGGGGCCGTGGGTCGGTGTTCCGGCTGACCGTCCCCCGGCTGGCCGGGCAGCCGATCGCGGGTTCTCCGCTGCCGCTTGGCCCTGACGAGGCAGAGGTGGTCACCAGCATCCTCGAGGCAGACATGGCGGGTGGTGGTCGTGGATAGACGACTGCGGGCAGCAGCGCTCGGGCTGGCGCTTAGCGCGTCCCTCGCGGGGTGCGCGTCGATGCCGAGCGGCGGCCCGGTGCTGTCCTATCCGATCACCCAGGGTCCTGGCGGCCAGGGCGCCTTCATCGAGTCCGTCGCGCAGTCACCCGGCGATGGCTCGACGCCCACCGAGATCGTTCTTGGGTTCCTCACCGCGTCCGCCAGCATCGGCAACCAGCAGTTGGAGCGGCAGTACCTGACGCCCGATTTCAGCAAGTCGTGGAATCCGGGATGGACGGCCACCGTGTTCAGCAACCGCGGCGTCCAGTCGTACTCCCCGGTAAATGACCACGACCCTAAGCAGAAGACGGCGACCGTCACCATCGGCGGCAAGGTCGTGGCGAACCTGGCCGGCAACGGCCTCTATGCCGTCCCGTCGGCCTCGGCTCGGCGGGTACAGTCGGCGGTCTTCCACCTGGTCAAGAACAGTGACGGGCAGTGGCGGATCGCCTCCATCACGGGAAACGAGCCTATCGGGCTGCTGCTTACCAGCCAGCAGTTCAGCGACGACTACCAGCAGCGGAACCTGTACTTTTTCGACCCGACCGGCAAGTACCTGGTGCCCGACCCGGTGTACGTGCCGCTGCAAGACACCGCCGCGGACCTGATGCAAAAGCTCGTGAACGACCTGAACGAGCCGCCTGGCGACTGGCTTAACGGCGCCACGACCACAGCGTTTCCGCAGGGCACGAAGGTCGGCGACGTCACGCTTGACGGCGGAGGCGCGACGGTCAACCTCAGCGGTACCAAGATCGGCAAGGCCGACGAGCAGACGATGGAGCAGGTGTCCTCTCAGGTCCTGTCAACGCTGGTGGGGTCGGGACAGACCGGGCCCGCTGTCAAGACGGTCACGGTCGTCGTGAACGGCCGAACGTGGGCTCCGAAAGGCAGCCAGGGGAACCCCGTACAGAGCACTGCGAAATTCCGGCCGCCGCCGCGCGCGCAAAGCGGCGTGTTCTACTACCTCGACAGCGCCGGGAACCTGATGGATCAGGTCCGCCCCGGCACCACGCCGGTACTCATCCAGCAGGGCATCGGCAAGCAGTACTCCCAGATCGCGATCTCATCCGGTCTAAACGGACCGTATATAGCCGCGTTGCGCGGCACGACGCTGTTCATCGGGCCGGTCGGCGGCAAGTTGGCGCAGCGGGGCGGGGCTATCGGATACTCGTCGATGAGCTGGGACCCCAACGGCAACTTGTGGGCCGCCACGACGGGCAACCAGATCGTCAAGCTCCGCGGTGACGCCGCCTCCGGAACCCCGGGCTTCCAGCCGGTGGTGTACAACGTGCCGGGCATCGCCAGCATTGAGCAGATCAGCGTCATCCGGGTCGCGCCCGACGGTGTGCGGGTGGCGCTCATCGTGGGCGATTCGGCGCTCGACTTCGGCGCGATCGATTCCGGGTCCCACCAGATCCGGCTTTCGCCGTTCGCCGTCCCCGTGCCGCAGGGCACGACCATGTTCACCGCGGTGAGCTGGTACGGGCCGGACAACGTGATCACGCTGGGCGCTCCAGGCCAGGCGCTGACGGAGTACCCGGTCAACGGCGGCACTGCGACGTCGATCCCGCCGCCGCCGGCGGGTGTTCAGTCGATAACCGCGAGCGCCACTTACGCCCTGATCGCCGGGACGGCCAAGGGTGGCCTGTGGTACGCCCCCAGCCTCACCGAGCCCTGGACGTCCGTCAACCTCGGAAAAGACAAGCTCATTTCGCCGCCCGTCTATCCAGGCTGAGGGCCCTGACCACGTACGACAAACACGGTCCGCTGGCATCTGTGTGCGCTATGTGACGTATCGCAGGTAAATGTCCCTCCTGACATTTCGGCCACGGCGAGCTAGCGTTCATGCATGGCACTCGCCCGGGTCCGTGGTTGCGCTTGGCCGGCTCTCGCCGCAGCGGGAGAACATCCCGTCGCGCGAGGTCAGGCCCGGCAAGCCGATGCCAGCCGCAGGCGAAACGGCCCACGTAAGGCGACTTCTCGTCGACCGATCACGGTGCGGCTTAGAAATAAGTCCTGCCCCGACGGGGAATACAGAGTTCTCCGAGCCGGGAGAAGGGCACTAGTGGCCATGGAAGGCCGCGAACCCCTCAGCAGGCGGATGTGGGGACGAAGACCAGGTCGGCCGGGCGAGTGCCCACTACCGGTCCAATTCCAGCCGTTAGGGGATCGAGATGGAAATCACCTTCAAGGGCAGGCACACCAGCGTCCCTGAGCGCTTCCGCAGGCACGCGACAGCGAAGCTGGCCAAGCTCGGGAGGCTCGATCAGAAAGCGATCCGGATCGACGTAGAGGTGTCGAAGGAGCGCAACCCACGGCAGTCTGACCGCAGTGAACGCGTGGAGCTGACGATCAGATCGCGGGGCCCGGCCATCCGGGCCGAGGCGGCCGCCGACGACCGGTACGCCGCGCTTGACCTCGCGTTCGCCAAGCTCGAGGCGCGACTGCGCCGGGCCTCGGAGCGGCGCAAGGCCCGCCACGACTTCACCACCGTGCGGTCCGCTGACGCGGTTGGCGCGGTCTCGTCGGCGGCTGGCGCGGCCGACGCGACGGCGGGACCGCTCGCCGCCGCCGTGCTCGAGGAGGAACCCGTCCTCGACGTGCACCCGAGTCGCAGCCGCAAGAGCAGGGTGAACGGGCGGTCGAGGCCGGAGACCGTCGTGGCGCTGCCTGAACTGCCTGAGGAGGCGGGCTTCCAGACCAGCGACTTCGCGGGCTACGCGGACGACACCGACGCCGAGGCTTCGGTCTCCGGGCTGGTGCCCATCCAGATGGAAGGCGAGGGCCCGCTGGTCGTGCGCGAGAAAGTCCATCTCTCCCACCCGATGACCATCGACCAGGCGCTGCTCGAGATGGAACTCGTCGGCCACGACTTCTACCTGTTCCACGACTGTGAATGTGACCGGTTCAGCGTGGTCTACCGTCGTCGGGGGTACGACTACGGCGTAATCCGGCTGGTCGAGGAGTAAGCATCGCACGGGCAGCAAGCTGCGCATGCCCCCCGTTTGGGGCGCGCAGGGGGGCCGCAGGGGGATTGGGGGGCTGCGTAAGCCCCCCAAACCGGGGGCGCAGGGGGCATGGGGGGCTGCGTAAGCCCCCCATCCGGGGGCGCAGGGGGATTGGGGGGCTGCGTAAGCCCCCCAACCGGGGGGTCACCGGGGGGTTGGCCCCCGGGGGAAATAAAGCCCCCGGGAGATAAACTTTCGTGAACGGAAGGAGCGGCCGTGACCGATCGGCCCAGGACGGCCCCGGACGCAGCCGGGATGGTGCCCCGCCCGGCTTCCGCCATGCCGGCGGACGCTGACGACGACACGCGGTCCGACACCGACCCCATCCGCGTGGTGATCGCCGATGACCACGCGCTGTTCCGCCGTGGCCTCGAGATGGTCCTGAACGAAGAAGAAGGCATCGAACTCGTCGGCCAGGCCTCCGACGGCGCGGAGGCCGTCCAGATGGCCGGCGAGGCCGTGCCCGACGTGGTGCTTATGGACATCCGGATGCCGAAGACTACGGGCATCGAGGCGGCGCGGAAGATCAAGGAGATCGCGCCGAACGCCAAGATCGTCATGCTGACGATCAGCGACGAGGAGGAGGACCTCTTCGAGGCGATCAGGGCTGGGGCGAGCGGCTACCTGCTTAAGGACATCCCGATCTACGAGGTGGCCGACGCGGTCCGTTCCGTGTACGGCGGTCAGTCCCTGATCAACCCGTCGATGGCGGGCAAGCTGCTCACCGAGTTCGCCACGCTCGCCAGGCGGGACGACGAAGAGGAGCCGACCAAGCACGTCGCCGCGCCGAAACTCACCGAGCGTGAGATGGAGGTGCTGCGGCTCGTCGCCCGCGGGATGAACAATCGCGACATCGCCAAGGAGCTGTTCATCTCGGAGAACACCGTCAAGAACCACGTCAGGAACATCCTGGAGAAGCTGCAGATCCACTCCCGGATGGAGGCCGTGATGATCGCGGTGCGGGAGAAGCTGATAGAGATCAGCTGAACCCCTCGGCCTTCAACGCCGCCGCGAGCGGCTGAGCGTGGACAGACGGGGAGACCCGTTCCGGATAAATAGTGTCGCAGCCTACCCAGGACGCCGCCTCGGCGAGCGCCCGGGCCATGGGTGCGGCGGCCGCGGCTTTGTCCAGTGTGACGTGCTTGGCGATCAGTGTCTTGCCGCTGCGGCCGGGGTCCACCCGGCCGACGATCCGCCCGCCGGCCAGCAGCGGCATCGTGTAGTAGCCGTGTGCGCGCTTTTCCTTCGGCACGTAGGCCTCAAGCACGTGCTGATAGCCGAACATGCGCAGCGTCCGCTTGCGATCCCAGATCAGCGAGTCGAACGGGGACAGCAGCGCGGTGCGATGGGTGCCGCGGCCGCCCGCGTCCAGCCAGGCGAGCGCCGCCAGGTCGGCCCAGCCGCGGGCCGGCCGCGTGCCGCCAGTGACAGTCACCGGTGTCAGCCCGGCCGCCGCCGCGGCGGTGTCGAGGTTCTCGGGGGTGCCCGGCTTGGGACCGGACCAGTTCAGCCGCTGGTATTCGATCATGTCCGCGTGCGTGGCGACCCCGAGGGCCCGCGCAGTGCTCGCGACCAGATAGCTCAGGCACTCGGCGTCGCTCGGCTCTAGGCCAAGCAGTTCCGCGGGGATGACCCGCTCCGGCAGGTCGTAGACGCGGCGCCACCCGGTGCGCCGCACGCAGACCACCTGGCCGGTGTCGAGCAGCCACTCGGCCGCGATCTTCACCTCCGACCAGTCCCACCAGGGCCCGCCCGCCTTGGCGCCGCCGAGCTGGGTGGCGGTCAGCGGCCCCTCGGCCCGCAGCCGGGCGAGCACCTCGTCGCAGGCGCGCTGGGAGACCTGATGCCAGCGCTGGCCCTGCGCGCGTATCCCGCGCCTGCGCGCCGCGTAGTAGGGCCAGTCTTCGAGCGGCAGCACGCATGCGGCGTGCGCCCAGTACTCAAATGCCGCCGGCTTGGCCGGGTGCCAGTACGCCTGCTCAACCTGCTGCCTGCCGACCGGCCCTAGCCGTGAGTACGCGACGAGTTCGTGCGACCTGGCGAGCACGCTGATCGTGTCCAGTTGCACCGCGGCGACCCGCCGCAGCATCGCGGCGACCCCGCCCCGCCGTCCGTCCGCGCCAAGGAAACCCTGAGCGTGCAGGGTGATCCGCCGTACTTCATCAGGCGTTAGGTCGTGCACATCCAGACTCTAGCGAGGGGGTCTGACATTCTCGGGGGTTCCGCGGGCGGCCGGGCGGGCCCCGGAACTAACTTCTAATACCAGTCGTCGCTGAAGGTGTGCGCGAACAGCGTCATGATGCAGCCGACGAGCGCGATCGCGGCGCCCAGCCAGAACGCCCACCAGGTGGGGTGTGGCACCATCGCCACCCCGCCGACCAGGAAGCCAACGATGATGACCGAGATCGCCACCCAGGACAGCGGCTTGCCGTGGTGATGGACTTCGGCGGTGCCATGCGCCAAGGTTCCCGTGGGACTAGTGCCCTCCACGGTGCCTGTTGCCTGCTTGGCCACGACTCCTCCTCCGAGCCCAGGGCTGCATATGCTGGGTTGGGAAGAAAAATACCCCATCGGTACAGCAGGGGCGGTGGCCGGCCCCCCGGGGGGACTGGGGGACGGGTCCCCCAGACGGGGGGTCACCGGGGGGTTGGCCCCCGCAGGGGGACTGGGGGGACGGGTCCCCCCAGACGGGGGGTCACCGGGGGGTTGGCCCCCGGGGGAAAGCACAGCCTCCGGGGGGTCGTCCCCCGGGAGAAAAAATCTCCCAACTCGCCTACCATGACTTGCGAGGCTTGTTCGGCCCATCCGATCCGCGAGGAGCACGACAAGAAGTGCCAGCCATCATAGACAGCATCCTTCGCGCGGGCGAAGGTAGGATCCTGCGTCAACTCAAGCGGATCAGCGATCAGATCAACTCTGTCGAGGACGACTTCGTCGCGATGAGCGATGCTGAGCTCCGCGCGATGACGGACGAGTTCAGGCAGCGCTACGCGGACGGCGAGAGCCTGGATGACCTGCTCCCCGAGGCGTACGCGGCGGTGCGCGAGGCCGCCAAGCGCACCCTCGGGCAGCGTGCGTTCGACGTGCAGTTGATGGGCGCCGCGAACCTGCACATGGGAAACATCGCCGAGATGCGCACCGGTGAGGGCAAGACGCTCACCGGCGTCTTCCCCGCCTACCTGAACGCACTCGCCGGCAAGGGCGTGCACGTCGTCACGACCAACGACTACCTGGCCAAGCGCGACTCGGAGTGGATGGGCCGGGTGCACCGCTTCCTGGGCCTGGAGGTCGGCGTGATCCTCGCCGACATGACTCCGGCCGACCGTCAGCGCGCGTACGCGGCGGACGTCACCTACGGCACGAACAACGAGTTCGGCTTCGACTACCTGCGCGACAACATGGCGTGGACGATCGAGGAGTGCGTGCAGCGCGGCCACAACTACGCCATCGTCGACGAGGTGGACTCGATCCTCGTAGACGAGGCGCGTACCCCGCTGATCATCAGCGGCCCCGCCGAGCAGAACTCCCGTTGGTACAGCGAGTTCGCCAGGATCGCGCCCCGGCTGCGCCGCGGCGAGGACGGCGAGGGCGACTACGAGGTCGACGAGAAGAAGAAGACAGTCGGCATCACCGAGGCGGGGGTGCAGAAGGTCGAGGACGAACTCGGCATCGACAACCTGTACGACCCTGTCAACACGCCGCTGGTCAGCTTCCTGAACAACTCGATCAAGGCCAAGGAACTTTTCAAGCGGGACAAGGACTATGTCGTGATGAACGGCGAGGTCCTGATCGTGGACGAGTTCACCGGCCGCATCCTGCACGGCCGCCGGTACAACGAGGGCATGCACCAGGCCATCGAGGCCAAGGAAAGCGTGCAGATCAAGGACGAGAACCAGACGTTCGCCACGATCACGCTGCAGAACTACTTCCGCCTCTACGACAAGCTGGCCGGCATGACCGGTACCGCGATGACCGAGGCGAACGAGTTCATGCAGATCTACAAGCTCGGCGTGGTCCCGATTCCGACGAACAAGCCGATGATCCGGGCCGACGAGACCGACATGATCTACCAGACGGCGCAGTCGAAGTTCGAGGCGGTCGTCGAGGATATCGTCGACCGCCACAAGGCCGGCCAGCCGGTGCTCGTCGGCACCACCAGCGTGGAGAAGTCCGAGATCGTCTCCGTAATGCTCAAGCGGCGCGGTGTGCCTCACCACGTGCTGAACGCCAAGTACCACGAGCAGGAGGCCATGATCATCGCCCAGTCCGGCCGGCTGGGCGCCGTCACCGTGGCGACGAACATGGCTGGCCGCGGCACCGACATCATGCTCGGCGGCAACCCAGAGTTCATCGCCGACGTGGAGCTGCACCAGCGCGGGCTGTCGCCTGTCGACACTCCCGAGGACTACGAGGCCGCCTGGCCCGAGGCGGTGGCCAAGGCCAAGGCCGCGGTCGCCGCCGAGCACGAGGAGGTCGTCACGGCCGGCGGGCTGTACGTGCTTGGCACGGAACGGCACGAATCGCGCCGCATCGACAACCAGCTTCGCGGTCGTTCCGGCCGTCAGGGTGACCCGGGCAAGAGCCGCTTCTACCTGTCGCTCGAAGACGACCTGATGCGGATGTTCAACTCCGAGCGGGTCGCGGCCATCATGGACCGGCTGAGCATCCCGGCCGACGTCCCGGTGGAGAATAAGGTCGTGTCCCGCGCGATCAGGTCCGCGCAGACCCAGGTCGAACAGCAGAACTTCGAGATCCGCAAGGACGTCCTGAAGTACGACGACGTGCTCAACCGGCAGCGCAAGGTCATCTACGACGAGCGGCACAAGGTGCTCGAGGGCGCCGACCTGCACGAGCAGATCCGCGGCATGGTCGACGAGGTAGTCACCGGCTACGTTGACGGCGCCACAAGCGACGGGTACCCGGAAGAGTGGGACCTGGACAAGCTCTGGCGCGCCTTCAAGCAGCTCTACCCGATCTCGGTGCGCACCGACGCGCTGATCGAAGAGGCCGGCGGCGACAAGGCCGGACTGACCGCCGCGATGATCACCGAGGCGGTGCAGGAGGACGCGCAGGCCGCCTATGACAAGCGCGAGCAGGAGCTGACGCCTGAGCTGATGCGCGAGATCGAGCGCCGGGTGGTGCTCTCGGTCCTCGACCGCAAGTGGCGCGAGCACCTGTACGAGATGGACTACCTTCGCGAGGGCATCGGCCTGCGCGCGATGGCGCAGCGCGACCCGCTGGTGGAGTACCAGCGGGAGGGCTTCGACATGTTCAGCTCGATGATGGACGGCATCAAGGAAGAGTCGGTCGGGAACCTCTTCAACTTGCAGTTCGAGGTTCAGGAGAACCCCATCGTGGAGGAGGCGACCGACGACGTGCCGCCCGGCATGTTCGGTGGCGGCGGTGCGCAGGCGCCAACGCAGGCAGCTCCCGGCGGCCCGGTCGTTCCCGGCGTGGTTCCCGGCGTGGCTACTGGTGCGTCTTCCGGTGCGCAGGCACCGCCCGCCGCGTTCGGCAAGCCGCCAGCGGGTGCCCGCGGCCCAGCGCAGGGCGGTCAGGCCCCGGCAGCGGCTGGGTCGGCTCAGGGTGGCGGTCGCCAGCCCGGGTCGCAGCAGTCCGGCTCGCAGCAGTCCGGGTCGCAGCCGGCTGGCTCGCAGCAGTCTGGCTCGCAGCAGTCGGGGTCGCAGCAGTCTGGCGGTCGTCAGTCCGGCGGTCGGCAATCTGGTGCCCGGCAGGGCGGCCGGCATGCGGCTGACGGACGCGGGCACGCGACCGCGGCGGGACGCGGCCAGGCCGGCACGCAGGGCGGCGGCGGGGGCGGCGGGGGCGGCGCGCACGCGGCTAACAGCGGCACCGGCCCTGTGGCCCGTGGCCTTGAACCGAACCGGCCACGGCAGCTGCAGTACTCGGCGCCCTCCGAAGGCGGGGGCGTCGTGCAGCGGCGTGACTCCACCGCCGATCCCTACGCCAACGTGGGCCGCAACGACGTGTGCCCCTGCGGGTCCGGCCGGAAGTACAAGCGCTGCCACGGCGACCCGCGCAACGCCTGACCTTGCGTTAGGTGCGTAGGGCGGCTACGCCGCGGCGGCTAGGCCGCCTCTATGTCGGTGCACACCCAGCGGAGTTGGCCCGCCCTCGCCATGTCGTCCCTAGTGGCGCGCACGATGGGCGTGCAGGGCCGCTGCGGCGTGGCCTGCTCGAGGCGGATCGCTAGGGCGCGCGTTCGCGCGCCGACCCCGACGATCACGGTCATCTCGATGACCTCCCGCGTGGGCCTGGTGGTGATCACCCGCAGCAAGCGCGGCCGCGGTCCGCCGCCGAACAGTGGCATCAGACTGCCCAGGTGAGCTCGAGCGCGCCCGGATGTCAGTGGCATGATCTGCCGGACAGGCCTAGCTCCGGCCAGCGCTTCGGTGAGAAGCCGCGCGAATTGCCGAGGCCACTCGCCTGACACGGCGTCCCGCTCCACTAGCTGGCTGACGGCTAGGCCGGGCGCGAGCGCGCCGGGGCCGGGATCGGGGCTGGCCCAGCCGTAGCCGAATTTCCCTGCCACCGCGACCGCGGTGTCCTTGGCCGCTGGGTCATCGTCAAACGGCAGCCCCCAATCCGGCACTTTCACAAGCCGGAGTCCGGGAAGGCCGTCCGGGGACGGTGAAAGCAGAGCTGGCGACGCTGGCATTTGGACTTCCATTCGGGCTGCGCGAGAATAATGACAACTCATTGCGAGTCATTTGTACACAACCCCGCCGACATTCAATGCCCATTTTCATGATCGCGAAAACTAGTTATCCAATACGCGCCAAAAGTATTCGCGTTATGCCGACGCCGTGGCGGCCCTCGCCTGTTGACGCCGCTCGAATTATCGCCGCGCTGACTTTACTCACTTTCTAACCACTTTCGCGCCCGAAATGCCCGAAATGCACATCCCAAAAGTGAGTAAAGTGCCATTAGTGTTAAACGTGGGACGGCGGAGGACGTCCGGAGTGGTGCACGCAGGCGCTTAAGCACGGGAGGGGAACGCTGGCGGGACGTGTGCGAGTGAGGAGGCTGCGGAGGCGTGTGTGACTGTGGCCGGCATCGTCCGCGGGCGGCGCCCGCCGGAGCCGCACGCGTCACCGAATACCATCGGGACCATGCAATTGCGAGCGGTCATCACGGACTGGGGTGGCGTCCTCACTCAGCCGATCAGGGATACCGTCCGGGACTGGATCACCGCCGATCAGATCGACTGGGATCGCTACGTGGCGGTCGTCGGCCCGTGGCTGAGCGACGCTTACGACCCGCTCAAGGCGGGCAGCGCGGGAATCGCGGTCAACGGCGGCTTCGAAAACCCCGTGCACGCACTGGAGCGTGGCGAGTGCACCGCCGCCGACTTCGAGCACATGCTGGCCGAACTGCTCGTCACGACCAACGGCTGCAAGGTTCGCGCGGATGGGCTGCTCATCAGGATGCTCTCCGCGAGCCGGCCGGTTGCCGTCATGTACGAACTGGTCCGCGACCTGCGGAGAAGAGGAATCCGGACCGCGTTGCTCTCGAACTCCTGGGGCGACGGCGGCTATCCGCGGCAGGATTTCCCCGGGTTGTTCGACGCCGTGGTGATCTCAGGCGAGGTCGGCATGCGCAAGCCTGAGCCGCGCATCTTCCTGCACGCCGCCGAACTCCTGGACATGAGCCCGGCGGAATGCGTGTTCATCGACGACCTGGAACCGAACGTCAGGGCGGCGGTTGGCTGCGGAATGACGGGCGTCCATCACACCGATCCGGCGGATACCGTCTCACGGCTGACGCAGCTGTTTGCCGCTGGCTAGGCTTTGCCGCGTGGCGCACACCACGCACACCACGCAGGCCGAACACACCGAGCACACCGAGCGGACGGCGCAGGACAAGCCGTACCCGCTGCCGGCGAGCCCCGGCCGTTCGGCGAACATGAGGGCGAATCGCCGCACCGACACCAAGCCTGAGCTAGCGCTGCGCAGCGCCCTGCACGCGATGGGCTACCGGTACCGCAAGGACCTGCGGCTGGACCTGCCGCAGCGGCGGGTGCGGCCCGACATCGCGTTTACCGCTCGCAAGGTGGCGGTGTTCGTCGACGGCTGCTTTTGGCACGCATGCCCGCAGCACGGTTCGCAGCCGAAGAACAACGAGTGGTACTGGTCGCCGAAGCTGCGCAAGAACGTGGAGCGCGATCGGGAAGCGGACGCCGCCCTAGCCGAAGCAGGCTGGCTAGTGGTACGTCTGTGGGAGCACGTGCCAGTCGCTGACGCCGTGGCGGCGGTGGTTGCCGCTGTTGGCGGCCCGCGATCGCTGCCACCGCTACCATGAAGCCCCATGCGGGTATACCTGCCCTCCACGCTCCCGGCGCTGGCCGATGCCCTGAAACAAGGTGAGGTCGGCGCGCCGCCGCTGCACGCGTTCGCGGTCACGCCGGCGCTGCGCGAGGCATACGCGAGCGGTGATGACGAGGAACTCGAATACGTCGCGATGCTGGCCGCGGCACGGCAGTCGCTGCGCCTGCTTGACCGCGACCCGGACGCGCCGCGGCGCCGCGTGGTGCTCGCGGCCGACGTCCCCGACGGCCAGGTG